>MAAC01017468.1_pt1 | contig 70869 bp, 57 predicted proteins | sample 1115981 | NCBI WGS metagenome assembly MAAC01 (sample SAMN04961126, study PRJNA320927) | seawater metagenome | isolation source: sample BD02T64 sea water enriched with oil for 64 days | place: USA:Gulf of Mexico | collected 2013-07-27
TAATAGGTCCTGCCGTTAAAATAGATGTTTCCGAAAGGGCATTTACGAATCCGGATTATTTGATCAGTATCCAAGATTTTTTGGACTGGGAAGAAAAGGAAAACATTCAAATTCCTGAAGGAAGTATTGTTTTATTACAAACCAATTATTCGAAATACTATCCCGCCAAATTAAAATACTTAGGCACCGAGGATCGAGGTTTAAAAGCTATAAAGTTATTGCATTTTCCTTGGCTTTCCCCCGAAACGGCAACCTGATTGGTAGACAAACGAAATATCAACGCCATTGGTATTGATACGCCAAGTATCGATTATGGAAAGTCGGAATTTTTTAAAAGCCATGTGATTCTGCTTTCTGAAAACATTCCTGTTTTCGAAAACCTAACGAACCTAGATCAATTGCCAGCATCAGGCTTTGAAATTATCGCCTTGCCCATGAAAATTAAAGGAGGTAGTGGTGCCCCTTTACGAATAGTTGCGATATTAAATCCTTAGGAATAATTAAAAGGTACAAAAACCAAATGATTATATTTCCTTAGTTCTACTGAACAAAATACGGGCTCTAAAATTCAAGCCTTTTTACTATTTTCGTTTTATTAAACGAAACCAAAACCGTTAGCGGGTAAAAAAAATGAAGATGAATAGAAAATTTATTTTACACATTTCTACTTCTGTACTTGTAAATAATTAACAACTGCAAACTGAAAAAATAACAAAGGGTAATACCGTAAATAAAACATAGTTAGTAAGTTCTAAAATCAAAGGTTAGTGCTCTTTTACAAAGAAAATAATTTTTGAAGACTAAAACGGGTTGACCTATTAAGACATTCTTTATTAGTGAAACTACTATTATAGCAACCGTATTCTATCTTTGGCAAGAGACCATCTTTTCTTTCGATATCAATTTAATATATGTAGCTTTACAGCCCGAAAAGCGGTTCGTTTTTTAATAAAACACTTTAAATCAATATAACAATGAAAGTGAAAAAAAGTTGGATAATCATCGGAGCTTTGCTCGTAACAGTATTTATAATCTATCGCTTCTTTGCGGGAGGCTATAACAGTATGGTTGAATATGATGAGAATGTTATAACATCGTGGTCTAATGTTGAAAATGTTTATCAGAGAAGGGCAGATCTCATACCTAACCTAGTGAGTACGGTAAAAGGCTATGCAGCCCATGAAAAGGAAACATTAACTGGAGTAGTTGAGGCCCGAGCAAAAGCTACAAGTATCAGCATTGATCCAACTAATCTTAACGCAGCTTCAATGCAGCAATTTCAACAAGCACAGGCAGGCCTGAGCTCTGCATTATCAAAATTAATGGTTGTGGTAGAACGTTATCCTGACTTGAAAGCCAATCAAAACTTCTTAGAATTACAGTCACAATTGGAAGGTACAGAAAATAGAATTGCTGTGGAACGCAGAAAGTTCAATGAATCCGTGAAAGTGTATAATACATACATTCGTTCCTTTCCTAAAAACTTGGTAGCAGGAATGTATGGTTTTGAGAGAAAAGATCAATTTAAGGCTGATGCAGGTTCAGAAAAAGTACCAGAAGTTAAATTTTAATACCTATGGCCAGTAAGTTTTTTACATCAGATCAGAAACAACAGATCGTAAGCGCAATTAAAGATGCCGAAATAAATACTTCCGGAGAAATTCGTGTACATATTGAAAATCATTGTAAAAAAGAAGTATTGGATCGAGCAGCGGTAGTCTTTGCTTCATTAAAGATGCACAAAACCAAATTAAGAAATGGCGTATTGTTCTATCTCTCTATAAAAGACCATAAGTTTGCCATACTTGGAGATGGGGGAATAAATGCTGTAGTTCCTGATGACTTTTGGGATAATATAAAAGAAATAATGCTACATAAATTTAAAGAAGGTGAATTTTCAATGGGATTGTCCTCAGGTATTAAAATGGCAGGAGAGCAATTAAAAGCTCATTTTCCATACCAATCTGATGATGTAAATGAATTAGATGATGATATTTCTTTTGGATAAATTAAATAAGATGTTTAGATACCTATTTTATATATTACCATTTTTAGTTTACAGTCTTTCTTTTGGACAAGATCTTGCTGAGCGACCTAACCCTCCAAAATTAGTTAATGATTTTGCAAACATATTAGACGATAGCGAAAAGTTAACACTAGAAAACAAGTTAGTTACCTACCATAGAGAAACCTCCACACAAATAGCTGTGGTTACGATCAACTCATTAAAAGGGAATGAGATTGGGGATTATAGTTTCCGTCTCGCGGAAAAATGGGGAATTGGAGAAAAAGGAAAGGATAATGGAGTACTTATTTTAGTGGCTTTAGAAGACAAAAAAATGTTTATTGCCACTGGCTATGGAATGGAAGGGGTACTTCCCGATGCCATAGCTAAAAGAATAGTTGAAAACTATATGAAACCCAATTTCCGTAATAATGATTTTTACAAAGGAATAGACGAGGCGACATCGGTCATCATGGGCTTGGCCAGTGGTGAATTTACTGCAGATCAAATTGTTAGTAAAAAACCCAACTTCTCCCGTTTACTATTTCCCTTAATCATCTTCATTTTCTTTATTGTGATGTCCTATTCACGATTCAGAAATGCAAGAGGTTCTCAAATCGCAGGGAGCAATATGAGTTTTCTTACTTTTCTCCTTATGTCGTCAGCTATGGGTGGTAGAGGAGGTAGTGGCTACGGCAACTTTTCATCTGGCAGTGGTTCCTTTGGAGGATTTGGAGGAGGAAGTTTTGGAGGTGGAGGAGCAGGAGGCAGTTGGTAGAATTATATTGAAATTTCAAGGTATAAGAAAACCAGTATTTCTATGGCTTCAAAATATTAAGCAAACCCCGAGACAGAGCCTAGAGAAATTCTTTAGATTAAACTGAAATTTAGAGTGTGTAAATCCGTTACTTTTCATATACGAGATCGTTGTGGGTTATTATGACCCGTCCTGATATATATACTCAAAACCACGTATATGTATAAAAACGACAGCGTAACCAGACCTTACAGCGAATCCTTCATTTTGCGAAAAAAGACAAACATTTGATTCAAACTATACCATGAGAAAAATTAATCTACATATCCGTAAAGCTGAAATTAAAGATCTAAACACCCTAAAGGAATTTGAGCAAGAGATTATTAAATTTGAACGTCCCTTCGATCCAAATTTAAAACAAGACCCTATAACATACTATGACCTATCGGAGCTTATTCAACGTGAGGATGCACAGGTAGTTGTTGCTACCATTGATGGAGAACTTGTAGGTTCTGGATATGCATTAATAAAAAATTCTATGCCTTATAAGAAACCAACACAATACGCCTATTTAGGCTTTATGTATGTTTCGCCTGAGTTTAGAGGAAATAGAATTAACGGAAAAGTAGTGGAAAGTCTACTGGATTGGGCCAAAGAAAAAAAAATAACGGAGATTCAGTTAGATGTCTATGCCGAAAATAAAATTGCATTAAATGCCTATGCAAAAATAGGATTTCAACCCGATTTATTGAAAATGAGATTGAATCTTGAGGAGTAAAAAAACTACAACAACCGGGAGCTATGGAAAAATTAAAAACATACTTTAATTGGAGCACTGGTAAGGATGCTTCTTTAGTATTATATCATCTTCAAAAGAGTGAAAAGTTTCAAATAGATAGATTGGTCACTTCTATAAATACGCATCACAATCGGGTATCTATGCATGGGCTTAGAAGAGAATTGTTAATGATACAGGCTAAAGAAATTGGCCTTCCTGTGACAACTATTGAACTACCTGAGCAACCAACCATGGAAGTTTATAATAAAGAAATGCAAAGTACTGTTACCAAATTGAAAACGGAAGGGTACTCGCATTGTGGTTTTGGAGATATTTTTTTAGAAGATCTTAGGGCGTATCGAGAAAAACAATTAAAACCCTATGGCATAAAATGTCATTTCCCACTTTGGAAAAAAAACACTAAAATATTAATAGAAGAATTTTTAAGTTTAGGATTCAAAGCCATCTTCATTGCCATAAATGGGAATCTATTAGATCCCTCGTTTGTTGGACGAATAATTGATGAAAAATTTCTTAAAGACTTACCTTCAAATGTAGACCCTTGTTGAGAACATGGAGAATTTCACACCTTTTGTTTTGATGGACCAATTTTCACCAATCCCATAAAGTTTAGCTTGGGAGAAAAAATTTACAGAGAATATAAAAAGCCTGATGAAAAAGAAAAAAATAGCAATAATAACAAAATGGGCTTTTGGTTTGTTGACCTAATTCCAATTACCGAATAAATACATCTCAATTATTGTTCCTAATCGAGAATACAAGTCTTTTCGTTAACTTCGTGGCGCAAGAATATTTTGGTCAATAACCTAAGCAATACTCTTAATCGTTCCTTAAAATTATAAAATCAACTTAATGGAAAACCCTCAACATAAAATGATAAATGGCTACAAGCACATTGCCTATCATTACGTCACCCCAAACCAAGAAGAATTAATAAAAAAAAGTGAATCTTTTTACCATGACTTAGACCAAAGACGATCAGTTAGGGATTTTTCGGATACTCCTGTCCCGAAAGAAGTTATTGAAAACATTATAAAAGCTGCCTCCACTGCACCTTCTGGTGCCCATAAACAACCTTGGACCTTTTGTGTAATTTCTAATCCAGAATTAAAAACACAAATACGAAATGCTGCAGAAGTGGAAGAGAAAAAAAGCTATGAGGGTAGAATGAGTGAAAGTTGGAAAAAAGATCTTGAACCCTTGGGAACAGACATGAACAAACCTTTTTTAGAAATTGCTCCTTGGCTAATTATCGTTTTTAAAAAAGCATATGATTTTGATGAAAATGGACAAAAGCATAATAATTATTATGTCAATGAATCTGTGGGTATCGCCTGTGGTATGTTGATATCAGCTATCCATAAAGCTGGGTTAGTAACACTTACTCATACACCGAGTCCAATGAATTTTCTAGCTAAAATCCTAAAAAGACCCAGTAACGAAAGAGCATTTTTATTGCTTCCTGTTGGTTATCCTAAATTCCCAACCTATGTCCCCGATATAAAAAGAAAAGAGTTGGAAGAAATTACGGAGTTTTATCAATAAGCAAAATTACTTAGTCAATGATTATGTATAAGCATAAAAATCGTTAAAAAACAGATTTAGATTAGCCATACAAATAAAATTTCTTTTCATTTAATTACCTTTGCAAACTATGGCAAAAAATGATGGGTATATTGAAGTTTTGGGCGCTAGAGTTCACAATTTAAAGGATATAGATGTAAAGATCCCTAGAGAAAAATTAGTGGTAATCACTGGGCTTTCTGGGAGTGGTAAATCATCTTTGGCCTTCGATACCATTTATGCAGAAGGACAACGTAGGTATATTGAAACATTTTCTGCCTATGCTCGTCAATTTCTTGGAGGTTTAGAGCGACCCGATGTCGATAAAATTGAAGGGCTTTCTCCTGTAATTGCTATCGAGCAAAAAACCACCAGTAAAAGTCCACGTTCTACTGTGGGTACGATTACCGAAATCTATGACTTTTTAAGGCTCCTTTACGCTCGTGCAAGTGACGCTTATAGTTATAATACTGGGGAAAAGATGGTGAGTTATAGCGATGAGAAAATTCAGGAATTAATTTTAAAAGATTTTAATAACCGAAAGGTAAATATTCTAGCCCCTGTAGTTCGTTCTAGAAAAGGACATTATAGAGAATTATTTCAGCAAATCGCAAAACAAGGCTTTGTTAAGGTACGAGTGGATGGAGAGATTAAAGATTTAACTCCTGGAATGAAAGTAGATCGTTATAAAAATCACGATATCGAAATTGTTATCGATCGCCTTAAAGTAAGTGAAGAAAGCAATTTAGACAAACGATTAAGCGAAACCATTGTTACAGCTATGTATCACGGAGAAGATGTATTGATGGTATTGGACAATGACAGCGATGAAGCACGCTATTTTAGCCGTTCATTAATGTGTCCTTCTAGTGGGATTTCCTACCCTAATCCAGAGCCCAATAATTTTTCTTTTAATTCTCCGAAGGGGATGTGTCCAAGGTGCAAAGGCTTAGGAAAATTACATGAGGTTAATCTAGATAAAATTGTACCCAACAAAACCCTTTCTATAAGTCAAGGAGCCCTTGCACCTCAAGGTTCTCAAAAGCAAAACTGGGTATTTAAGCAGTTAGAATTAATTGCACAACGCTATAATTTTAAATTAACCGATCCCTTTAATAATATTCCAAAAGAAGCGGTAGATGTTATTTTTTATGGCGCCAATGAAAAATTTGAAGTAGCTTCTAAGTCCTTAGGAATTACTAGAAATTATAAAATTGATTTTGAAGGTATTGTAACCTTCCTTCAAAACACCTTTGAAGACAATGAATCTAAATCCCTAAAAAGATGGGCCAAAGATTATATGGACCATGTGGATTGTCCTGAGTGTAAAGGAACAAGACTTCGTAAGGAGTCCCTTTATTTTAAAGTAAACGAGAAAAATATCGCAGAACTAGCGCATTTGGATATCGTGGATTTAGCAAAATGGTTCGATAGTTTACATAAAAACATTAGCGGAAATCAGTTAAAAATAGCTGAAGAGATTATTAAAGAAGTAAAAACTAGATTACAGTTTTTAATAGATGTTGGTCTTACTTATCTGGCATTGAACAGAAGTTCTAAATCCTTATCTGGTGGAGAGGCCCAACGTATTCGATTAGCGACTCAAATAGGCTCGCAATTGGTTGGCGTATTGTACATTCTAGATGAACCAAGTATAGGTTTACACCAACGAGATAATGAAAAGTTGATTCAGTCTCTAATTTCATTAAGAGATATTGGTAATTCTGTTATTGTCGTGGAGCATGACAAAGAAATGATAGAAAGTGCCGATTGGGTGATTGATATTGGTCCTGCCGCAGGAAAACATGGAGGGGAGATAGATTCGATTGGAACTCCAAAAGAAATCTTACAGCATAATACACTTACTGCCGATTATCTTAATGGAAAAAGAGAGATTAGCATCCCAAAGAAAAGAAGAAAGGGCAATGGTAAAACATTGAGTTTATCTGGTGCTAAAGGTCATAATTTAAAAAATGTCTCTATAGATATTCCCTTGGGAATGATGGTTGGAGTTACGGGAGTTTCAGGAAGTGGAAAGTCAACATTGATCAATGAAACCCTATACCCAATTTTAAATGCATATTTCTTTAATGGTGTAAAAAAACCAATGCCCTATAAAAAGATTGATGGATTAAAAAATATCGATAAAGTAATCGATATTAATCAATCTCCCATAGGTAGAACACCCCGCTCAAATCCTGCGACTTATACTGGTGTATTTTCAGAAATAAGAAGCCTATTTGCGAAGGTTCCAGAAGCTCTGATTAGAGGGTATAAACCCGGTCGTTTTAGCTTTAATGTAACTGGAGGACGTTGTGAAACTTGTAGAGGTGGTGGCTTACGAGTGATAGAAATGAATTTTCTTCCGGATGTTTATGTAGAGTGTGAAACCTGCCAAGGAAAAAGGTTCAATAGAGAAACCCTCGAAATTAAATACAAAGGAAAGTCCATCTATGATGTACTAGCAATGACTATTGAAGAGTCTTGTGTATTATTTGAACTTATTCCGAAGATTTATAGAAAATTAAAAACCATTGAAGATGTTGGTTTGGGATATATCACTTTAGGACAACAATCTACTACTCTTTCTGGTGGGGAAGCACAAAGAATAAAATTAGCAACCGAGCTTTCTAAAAGAGATACCGGAAATACATTTTACATATTAGACGAGCCTACAACAGGCTTACATTTTGAAGATATACGGGTATTATTAGTAGTACTAAATAAATTGGTAAATAAAGGGAATACAGTATTAATCATCGAGCACAATTTAGATGTTATAAAAACCGTAGATTACATTATCGATATTGGACCTGAAGGAGGAAAAAAAGGGGGAAAGGTTTTAGCCTATGGTACTCCAGAAGAAATAATAAAATCGAAATCTAGCTATACTGCAAAATTTCTTAAAAAAGAATTACATTAGCATTTATGAGAAATGAGAAAAATCCAAAGAATTGGAATGAAGTAAAAACAAATGACTCCTGGGGTATTTTTAAAATCATGGGAGAATTTGTTGGAGGTTATGAAAAACTAAGTAAAATCGGTCCTTGTGTATCAATATTTGGTTCTGCACGTACCAAACCTGATCATAAATATTATAAACTCACCGAAAAAATTGCGGGAAAGTTAACTGAAAACGGTTATGGGGTGATTACCGGTGGTGGCCCAGGTATTATGGAGGCTGGTAATAAAGGAGCTCACAATGCTGGAGGAACTTCGGTGGGATTAAATATTACACTACCTTTCGAACAACATGATAATCCATATATCGATAGCGATAAGAGTATCGATTTTGATTACTTCTTTGTAAGAAAAGTAATGTTTGTAAAATACTCACAAGGCTTTGTAGTAATGCCTGGTGGCTTTGGAACCTTAGATGAGTTTTTTGAAGCATTAACACTAATACAAACCCATAAAATAGGGAAGTTTCCAATAATTTTAGTCGGTACCGACTTCTGGGGTGGATTGGTAGATTGGATCAAGAAAACCTTATTAGAGACTTATAATAATGTAAGTGCTGAAGACTTAGACTTGGTTCATTTAGTGGATTCTGAAGATGAAGTAATTAATATTTTAAATGACTTCTATAATAAATATAATTTAAGTCCTAATTTCTAATTAATTCCAAATTTGCATTTTATTTGAAACTTAGAATTTTTATAGTATTATTTGGACTATTGTTGAGTATTGACTCTCAAGCACAACATCAAATTACTATTGATGCCACTTTAGAACCCGAATTGAGAACCCTTATCATTTCTCAGGAAATTGTATATAAAAACAATTCCTCCCTACCTCTACAAGAAATTTATTTAAACGATTGGGCGAATAGTTTTTCCAGCAAAACCACTCCCCTTGCGAAACGTTTTTCTGAAAATTATGATAGCTCTTTTCATTTTGAAAAAAATAAAAAAAGAGGACATTCTAATATTCATAGTATTGAAAATAATCAGGCAAAAACACTAATCTGGCAAAGAGGTGATGCTGCGGATATTGTAAGAATAAAATTAGATAAAACACTAGAGCCAGGGGAAACTTATACATTAAATATTGAGTATAATGTGGTACTCCCAGACGATAAATTCACCCGTTATGGAATTACGAATAGTGGTGAATTTAAAATTCGATATTGGTATTTATCTCCTGCGGTTTTCGATGGAGAATGGCACGCTTACAGTAATAAAGACCTGAACGATTCTTTTTTAAGTCCTTCCACTTTTGACATTACTTTTAACACTCCAAATTATTTTTCAATAGTTTCAGATTTGGATGTAGTTTCAGAAACCTTTTCAGAAAATAAAAGAATTACCAAACTCCATGGAGAGAATAGGATGCAAGTAAAATTGCATATCCTTAAAACTTCAGATTTTTCTACCATTCAAACAGACAAGCTAGAAATACTAACCAATCTTACGCACCAAAAAGTGACTCCGCCAATTAAAGCACTAGTCATCGATAGGGTTGTTAATTTTTTAGATGATAAGCTAGGTGACTACCCTTTTGAAAAAATGATGGTTAGCGAAATTGATTATAAACGAAACCCCGTATATGGTCTTAATTTATTACCAGAGTTTATTAGTCCATTTCCCGATGGTTTTGAATATGATATTGAAGTTTTAAAAATTATAAGTCGGACTTATTTAGAAAATACTTTAGCAATTAACCCAAGGGAGGATCATTGGTTACTTGGAGCGTTACAGATATACATTATGATGGATTATGTGGACACCTATTATCCAGACATGAAAATTGTAGGTAATCTAAGAAATTTATGGGTAGTTCGTTGGTTCTACGCTTCAGCTTTAGAATTTAATGATCAATATTCCTTTTTATATATGAATGTTGCTCGTAATAATTTAATGCAGAAATTAACAACTCCAAAAGATTCGCTTCTTAAATTCAATAAAAATATAGCCAATGATTATTACGCTGGAAGTGGTTTAAATTACCTTTCAGATTATCTTGGAAATGACGCGGTGAATAAAAGTATAAAGCAATTTTATAAAGAAAATAAATTAAAACCTGTCACCTCATTAGCTTTTCAAGAAAACCTAAAAAACAATACAAACAAACCCATAGATTGGTTCTTTGATGACTATATAAACAACAGAAGTACCATCGATTATAAATTAAAAAAAACTAAAATTAAAGGAGATTCCATAACAATTGAAGTGATAAATAACAGGCCTACAAAAATGCCGGTTTCCATTTATGGAATTAATAAAAAGAATATTGTTTTTAAAGAATGGCTCACTCCAATAGATTCCTCAATATTTGTAAAATTACCCACAAAAGATGTGCGTAAAATTGCGCTAAATTATCAAGGGGTCATCCCAGAATTTAACCAACGAAATAATTATAGAAAAATAAAAGGACTGTTAAATAGACCTTTACAATTTCGATTATTTAAAGATGTAGAAGATCCTAAATACAATCAGGTTTTTATCATGCCAGCATATCGATTTAACGTATATGACGGCCTGGCATTAGGTCCAAAATTGTATAATAAAACCATATTGCCAAAATCTTTTCATTACCGCCTGGAACCCTTGTATGCTTTCAAATCTAAAACATTGGTAGGAAGTGGATCCTTAGTTTTTAATCATCGACCTGAATTTAGTAAATTATACAAAATAAATGCTGGTGTTGCAGGTAGTTATTTCTCTTATGATGATGGTTTATTTTATAAGAGACTTAGTCCATTCATTATATTTTCATTTAGAGATAATAAGGATCTTCGAAATAATAAAAAACATTTTGTAACCCTAAGAAATGTTACTGTAGATCGAGATGAAAACCCAAACAAACCCTTAGAAACCCCTAATTATAGTGTGTTTAATTTTAGGTATACTTATTCAAACCCAAATTTGATAAATCATTATAGGGCTAATTTCGATTATCAATTATCCTCTGAGTTTAGTAAGATTTCTACCACCTTAAAATATCGAAAGTTATTTTTAAATAACCGTCAAATTGATGTCAGACTCTTTGCAGGAGTTTTCATAAAAAACAACACCAATGTAGACGATGATTATTTTAGCTTTGCTTTAGATCGCCCAACCGATTATCTTTTTGACTATAATTACTATGGAAGAAGTGAAGATTCAGGTTTTTTTAGCCAACAATTAATCATTGCGGAGGGTGGTTTTAAATCGCAATTAGAACCCGCTTTTTCAAATACTTGGATGACCACTGCGAATGTAAGTTCCAATATCTGGCGTTGGATTCATGCCTATGGAGATGTTGGTTTGGTTAACAATAAATATTTAGGCACAAAAACCCTTTATGATAGTGGTCTAAAATTGAGTTTAATTGATGATTATTTTGAAGTTTACTTTCCTGTATATTCTAACATAGGTTGGGAAATGGGGCAATCCCATTATGAAGAAAAAATCCGATTTATCTTCACTATAGACCCCAAAACTCTTTTTGGCCTATTTTCTAGAAAATGGTATTAATAAAAACGCAATAAATATGAATCCCTTAAACAATTGGAGATTGGTAATTTTATTATGTCTCACTTTAGGTTTGGCCCCTTTTTTTCCAGAACCTCATTTTTATGGTAAAATCAATTGGATTCTTGGTGGAGCTAAAGGAATGAAGCTTATGGACTGGTTGGACACCCTACTACATGGGATTCCTTATGTTTTATTACTTAGACTCATTATTATTAAAAGGTTAGCTGCTTCAAAAAAAAGTTGATTCCTGTATTTTATCCTTTTTTTGAAGGGTAAAAATTGAAATTGCATAAAATTTCAATTTTTACTACTTTTGCAAAACCTAATACCAAACAAATTTATGCAAACAAACCCTCAAACAAACGGTAAATTATCATTCGAAGATTTTAAATCTGAAATTCTTAACGACTACAAAATCGCTGTAACTAGTAGGGAATGTAGTTTGTTAGGGCGCCGTGAAGTGTTAACAGGGAAGGCAAAATTTGGTATTTTTGGCGATGGTAAAGAAGTCCCTCAATTAGCCTGGGCAAAATCGTTTAAAAATGGAGATTGGCGAAGTGGATATTATCGCGATCAAACTTTTATGATGGCCATTGGTGAATTAACCATCCAACAATTTTTTGCAGGACTATATGGTCATACCGATATCAATAATGACCCAATGAGTGCAGGACGACAAATGGGAGGTCATTTTGCAACACATACCTTGAATGAGGATGGTACTTGGAAAAACCTAATGGCTCAAAAAAATAGTAGTGCAGATATTTCGCCTACCGCTGGGCAAATGCCTCGGCTTTTAGGATTGGCACAAGCTTCAAAAATCTATAGAAACATTAAGGAATTAACCGATACCACAAATTTCTCTAGCAAGGGTAATGAAGTGGCATGGGGAACCATAGGAAATGCAAGTACAAGTGAAGGTCTTTTTTGGGAAACTATCAATGCAGCTGGAGTGTTACAAGTTCCTATGATCATCAATGTTTGGGATGATGAATATGGTATTTCGGTACATGCAAAACACCAAACTACTAAAGAAAATATTTCAGAAATATTACAGGGATTCCAACGTACTGAAGATAAAAATGGCTACGAAATTATTAGAGTAAAGGGTTGGGATTACCCAAGTTTAATTGAAGCCTACCAAAAAGCATCAACGATTGCAAGAGAACAGCATGTTCCTGTATTAATCCATGTAAATGAACTAACACAACCTCAGGGCCATTCTACCAGTGGTTCTCATGAACGCTATAAAAGTGTAGAGCGATTAGCTTGGGAAAAAGATTTTGATTGTAATTTAAAATTACGAGAATGGGTGATTAATAACAATTTTGCTTCGGAAGAAGAACTTGCAGAAATCGAAAAAACCATAAAAAAAGAAGTTCGAGAGGGTAAAAAAGCAGCTTGGCAGGCTTTTATCAATCCTCAAAAAAGAGAACAACAAGAAGCTATCACCTTATTAAATAATGTAGCTGAGAGTAGTTCTAATAAAAACTTTATTCAGAAATTAAGTGACGATCTTTCTTCAAATAAAGAGCCCAATAGAACTGATATCATTAAGGCCACTCGAAAATCGTTACGGTATTTAGTTAATGAAAATACGGTAGAAAAGAAACAACTTCAGGATTGGGTTGAAAATTATTTCGAAATTATTCAACCAAAATTCAGTGCACATCTTTATTCTGAACACGACAATAAGGCAACCTCAATTTCAGAAGTAGCGCCTACCTATAGCAATGATGCTGAAGAAGTAGATGCTAGAATAATTTTAAGAGATAATTTTGACGCTATTTTTAAAAACCATCCCGAAACACTCATATTTGGTGAAGATGCTGGAAAAATTGGTGATGTAAATCAAGGGTTAGAAGGCTTACAGGATAAATATGGAGAATTACGAGTTGCAGATGTAGGAATTAGAGAGGCAACCATATTAGGGCAAGGAATTGGTATGGCGATGCGTGGACTTCGCCCCATTGCTGAAATACAATACCTGGATTATATATTGTATTGTTTGCAAATTATGAGTGATGACTTAGCTACACTACGTTACCGTACTTCTGGAAAACAAAAGGCCCCTCTTATCATTAGAACTCGTGGTCATCGATTGGAAGGTATTTGGCATAGTGGTTCTCAAATGGGAGGATTGATTCATTTACTAAGAGGGATATATATTTTGGTGCCTAGAAACATGACCAAAGCAGCTGGTTTTTACAACACCTTATTAGTATCTGATGAACCTGCTCTAGTTATTGAATGTTTGAACGGGTACCGTTTAAAAGAACAAATGCCAAATAATCTTGGAGAATTAAGAACACCAATTGGTGTAGTGGAAACCGTTAAAGAAGGTTCCGATATTACGTTGGTATCTTACGGGAGCACCCTTAGGATCGTTGAAGAAGCAGCTAAAGAATTACAACAAAATGGTATCGATGCTGAAGTTATAGATATTCAGACGTTATTACCTCTAGATATTAATAAGGATCTAGTGAAAAGTATAGCAAAAACTAATAGATTATTGGTTATCGATGAAGATGTTCCTGGTGGCGCTTCCTCTTATATACTTCAACATATTGTAGACGAACAAAACGGCTATCAATATTTAGATAGCAAACCACAAACCCTTACTGCGAAGCACCATCGTCCTGCCTATGGTACCGATGGGGATTATTTTTCAAAACCACAAACGGAAGATGTTTTTGAAAAGGTGTATGAGATAATGCATGAAGTGGATCCAAATAAATATCCAAAATTACGCTAGTTCATTTTTTTTTATATATTTACAAACACATAACAAATAGAAACGACAATGTTTTATACTAATATAAATAATAATTTTAATAATACACCTTAACAAAAACTTGTCGAGAACATATATGCGCCTGTCAAGTTTTTAATTTGACAGGCTTTTTTTTGCTTGTAACCTAAAAATTGAAAAAGAATAATTAAACTAATAATAATGTGATTCCTGCCTACGCAGGAATGAAAATAAATAATAAATCATGTGTGGAATTGTATGCGCTTTTAACTTAAAGCAACCCTCAGAAAAGCTTCGACCTCAAATATTGGCAATGTCTAAAAACATAAGGCATCGTGGCCCCGATTGGAGCGGTATTTTTAGTAATGATAAATCTATTATGTCTCACGAACGACTGGCTATAGTAGATCCTACTTCAGGAAAACAACCGTTGTTTTCTGAAGACCATAATTTTGTGTTGGCTGCAAATGGAGAGATTTACAATCATTTAGAATTACGTAATCAGCTTAAGAGCAACTTTAACTTTCAGACCAAATCGGATTGCGAGGTCATTCTTGCTTTATACCAAGAAAAGGGAGTTTCTTTTTTAGACGAACTCAATGGTATATTTGGTTTTGCCTTATATGATGTTTCAAAAGACGAGTATTTTGTGGCTCGAGACCATATAGGAATTATTCCATTGTATATGGGCTGGGATGAAAATGGCACCTTTTATGTAGCTTCCGAATTAAAAGCTTTAGAAGGAGTTTGTACTAAAATAGAACTCTTTCCTCCAGGGCATTATTTACATAGTTCCGACGGTGAATTAAAACATTGGTACCAAAGAGATTGGAAAGAATATGATACTGTTAAGGATAATGAAACCAGCATTAAAAAGCTACGAACTGCCTTAGAAGATGCGGTACATAGACAGTTAATGAGTGATGTGCCTTATGGAGTCCTACTTTCTGGAGGCTTGGATTCTTCCATAACCTCAGCTATTGCAAAAAAATATGCAGAAAAAAGAATAGAAAGTGATGATAAAGACAAAGCTTGGTGGCCACGACTCCACTCCTTTGCTATTGGATTGGAAGGCTCGCCAGATTTAGCCGCTGCAAGAAAAGTTGCCGACCATTTAGATACCGTTCATCACGAGATAAAATTTACCATTCAAGAAGGAATCGATGCCCTGCATGATGTTATTTATCATTTGGAAACTTACGATGTAACGACCATTAGAGCCTCTACACCTATGTATTTAATGGCAAGAGCAATTAAGGCAATGGGAATTAAAATGGTGCTTTCTGGAGAAGGAGCCGATGAGATATTTGGAGGCTATTTATACTTTCATAAAGCCCCTTCTGCGAAAGATTTTCATGAAGAGACGGTACGGAAATTAGATAAATTACATATGTACGATTGTCTTCGTGCCAATAAATCGTTAGCCGCTTGGGGAATTGAAGGACGGGTTCCATTTTTAGATAAAGAATTTATGGATGTTGCCATGAGTATCAATCCACAGGAAAAAATGATCAACGGAGAACGCATGGAAAAATGGGTACTTCGGAAAGCTTTTGAAGATCTATTACCCGAAAGTGTGGCATGGCGACAAAAGGAACAATTTAGTGATGGTGTAGGCTATAGCTGGATAGATACTTTAAAAGAAATGGTAGAAAAGGAAGTGACTGATGAACAATTGGCCAATGCACATTATAAATTCCCTATACAACCGCCAACTAGTAAGGAAGAGTTTTATTATCGCTCCATTTTTACAGAACATTTTCCTAGTGAAGCTGCAGCTTGGTCTGTACCTCAAGAAGCCTCGGTTGCATGTAGCTCGAAAATTGCATTAGCGTGGGATGAAAGTTTTAAAGATTTGAACGATCCTAGTGGAAGAGCAGTTGCTAATGTTCATGAGGAAGCTTATGAATAACAGTAAGTATAAGTTGTAAGTTCTAAGCTTTAAGCTTAGAACTTACAACTGTAAGCTACATTAAGGCAGCCACTCTTTCTTAAAATTAGGCTTGCGTTTTTCTAAAAAAGCATCACGTCCTTCTTTGGCCTCATCGGTCATATAAGCTAGGCGTGTTGCTTCCCCTGCAAATACTTGCTGTCCTACCATACCATCATCGGTAAGATTCATAGCAAACTTTAGCATTTTAATAGAGGTTGGTGATTTTGCTAAAATCTCTTGTGCCCACTCAAAAGCAGTATTTTCTAGTTCTTCATGTGGAATTACGGCATTTACCATACCCATTTCGTAGGCTTCTTGTGCATTATAATTTCTTCCGAGGAAAAATATTTCACGTGCCTTCTTCTGCCCTACCATTTTGGCAAGATAAGCACTTCCATAGCCTCCGTCGAAACTAGTAACATCTGCATCGGTTTGCTTAAAAATTGCATGTTCCTTACTCGCTAGGGTTAAATCACAAACTACATGAAGGCTATGCCCTCCACCTACTGCCCAACCTGGCACTACGCAAATTACCGCTTTTGGCATAAAACGAATCATACGTTGTAGGTCTAAAATATTAAGTCGATGATAGCCATCTTCCCCAACATAACCTTGATGACCACGGGCTTTTTGATCCCCACCACTACAAAAACTATAAACACCATCTTTAGAAGAAGGACCTTCAGCAGATAAAAGTACTACTCCAATGGAAGTATCTTCTTGTGCATCATGAAAAGCATCTAATAATTCACTGGTTGTTTTTGGTCGGAAGGCATTGCGAACATCTGGTCGATTAAATGCAACTCTTGCCACACCATCACATTTTTTATAAGTGATATCGGTATATTTTTTAACAGTTTTCCAGTTGGGAGTATTCATTATTTATTATTTTAGCGTAAATATAATAATTCCCGCGTTCTACAACTATTTTCAAAGAACGCATCTATTAATTAATAAATGTAATTCACAAAAAACTATGCGCAATCTATTTCTTTTCTTCGGAATTGTTTTAACCAGTTTAACCCTAACTGCTCAAGAAACCTACAAATTCACCACACTAATAGATATTGATGCCACTCCTGTGATTAGTCAAGGAAACACAGGTACATGTTGGAGTTTCTCAACTTCTTCTTTTTTAGAATCTGAAATCATAAGACTTACCGGAAAGCAAGTTGATCTTTCTGAAATGTATAATGTACGAAACACTTACCCCGCAAAAGCAGATAACTATGTAATGCGTCAAGGAAAAGCTCAATTTAGCCAGGGTGGATTGGTTCATGATGTTTTAAATAGTACCCGAGATTTTGGATTGGTACCTGCAGAAACTTTTAGTGGACTTATGGGAGATGCAACAAAGCATGATCACTCTCAAATGGTTGCTACTTTAAATGCTATGGTTGAAACCCATGTTAAAAACTCTAAAAATCTAAGTCCTAAATGGAAATCGTCTTTTGATGCAACCTTAGATGTATATTTAGGTAAGAATGTAACCGATTTTACTTATGAAGGCAAAAAATACACACCACTTGAATTTGCTAAAGAAATGAAAATAAATACAGATAACTATGTAAATATTACTTCGTTTAGCCATTCGCCTTTTTACTCTGAATTTATTTTAAACATCCCTGACAACTTTAGCAATGGTAGTTTTTATAATGTGCCTATAAATGACTTGGTTGATGTTGTTGACAATGCCTTAGAAAATGGATATACAGTAGCTTTAGACTGTGATGTAAGCGAACGTACTTTTTCTTCTAAAGATGGTGTTGCGGTGATCCCTTCAAATAAACTAAATAATTTAAAAGCGCTTCACAGTATTTATCCAGAAAAAGAAATTACTCAAGAATATCGCCAACAGGAGTTTGAAAATTTTAATACCACTGATGATCACTTAATGCACATTACTGGTAAGGTAAAAGATCAAAATGGCAATACCTATTATATGGTAAAAAACAGTTGGGGTTCTAACCCAGAGCGCACTACACACGGGGGTTATGTGTATTTTAGTGAGGCGTATATGCGATTAAAAACTATTAGCATTACACTACATAAAGATGCGGTAACAACGGGTGTTGCTAAAAAATTAAGTTTATAATAAACCTGTTTAATCAAAATATTAATATTCCATAAAAAGAGGAATGCAAAAGAGTTAATATATAAATCTTACAGATAAGTTTGAGATATTATTTTTAGGAAAAAAACCCTATTTCTCACTACCTTTGTAAAAACCTTTATTTATGCTAATTATCGGAATAGCTGGTGGTACTGGAAGCGGTAAAACTACTGTTGTAAGTCAGATTATAGAAGAACTTCCTAAAGATGAAGTCTGTGTAATTTCTCAAGACTCCTATTATAAAGATACTAGTCATTTACTATTAGACGAAAGAGTAAAGATTAATTTTGATCATCCAAAAGCAATAGATTTCGACCTATTGGTAAACCATTTAAAAGAACTTAAAAAAGGGAATGCAATAGAGCAACCCATTTACTCTTTTGTAGAACACAATCGTACAGGAAATACTATAACAACACTTCCAAGAAAAGTTATTATCGTTGAAGGAATATTGATATTAACGCATCTAGAAATAAGAAAATTATTCGATATTAATATCTATGTACATGCAGATAGTGACGAACGTTTAATACGTCGTTTAAAACGGGATATGGCTGAACGCGGAAGAGATCTAGAAGAGGTGCTTAGTAGGTACCAAACCACACTAAAACCAATGCATCAACAGTTTATTGAGCCCACAAAAGAATATGCAGACATCATCATCCCTACCAATCGGTACAATACTGTTGCAGTCGAATTGATTCGAAAAGTTATCCACCAAAGATTATCGGAAAATTGAAAAAGAAAATTTCAGAAATAAAAAACAATAAATGGGTAAAGATTTTTAGCAATAAATATTTTCTCATCGTGCTATTGTTTGCCATCTGGATGTTTTTTTTTGATACCAATTCTTATTTTATCCATAACGAATTAAATAAAAGTATAGAAACACTTGAAAACAATAAGAATATCTATAAAAACGAAATTGAAAAGGATAAGACTTTTATCGATAAAATGAAAGATAGTAACGAAGTTGAAAAATATGCCCGAGAGAAATATTATCTTAAAAAAGAAAATGAAGATATTTATATCATAGAGCATCAAGATAGTATAAAACCAAAGTAGAGAATGAGTGATTTTTTATTTAGCGAGTTTAATGAAGTTTCCGCAAAAGAATGGAAACAAAAGATTCAAGTAGATTTAAAAGGTGCAGATTATAATGAAACGCTTATCTGGAAAAACCTAGAAGGCATAGATGTTAAACCCTTTTACCATCAAGATGATTTTAAAAATACACCTTCAGAAGTACAAGCACACCCAAGTTCTTGGAACATCGCTCAAAATATATTTATCGATGAAGAGGCTATTGCAAACCATTTAATAGTTAATGCAATTGAAAGAGGTGCTGAAGCTATTGTGATTACTGCTGAAAAGGAATTCAGTTTTGAAAGAGTTTTTGAAAACTTCCCCTTTGAATCTAGTATTATTTATTTTAATTTAAAATTTCTTTCAGAAGAATTTTACACTAATTTATCTCATTTCTTCTTAGATAAAAATACCTCCGTTTTTTATAATATAGATATTATTGGAAATCTTGCCAGAACTGGAAATTGGTTTCATAATTTAAAACAAGACCATAAAATACTAAAAAGCATCCTCCAAAATACCAATAATAAAAATATCATAAGTGTAGATGGAGCTCTATATCAAGATGCTGGAGCCAATATGGTACAACAAATTGCGTATTGCCTTGCTCATGCAAACGAATATTTAAATTATTTTACTTCAAAAGATAACTCAGAACTCAATAAAGAAAAACTTACGATTACCTTCAATTTATCGATAGGAACTAATTACTTTTTTGAAATTGCAAAAATCAGATGCCTAAGAAAACTATATGTCTTACTTGCTAATGAATACAATATAGATACAGATTGTCATATTATTACAACACCTACCAAAAGAAACAAAACCTTATACGATTATAATGTAAACCTACTTAGAACTACTACCGAAAATATGAGTTCAGTTCTTGGGGGTGCTAATACTGTTTGCAGTTTAGCCTATGACTCTATTTATCATAAAAGCAATGAATTTGGAGAACGTATAGCTCGAAATCAGATGCTTATTTTAAAAGAAGAAAGTTATTTTAAAGCGTCGGATAACCCTTCAGAAGGATCATATTATATCGAGAGTTTAACACAACAATTATCAGAAAAGGCATTACAACTATTTAAAAATTTGGAAGCTAGTGGAGGGTTTCTTAAACAATTAAAAGGCGGAATCTTACAACGAAAAATTAAAGAAAGTGCAGAAAAAGAACAGCATTTATTCGATTCGGGGGAACTTGTTTTATTAGGAACCAATATCCATACCAACGAAAATGATAAAATGAAAGACGATTTAGAATTATATCCATTTTCTAAAATCAAAACCAGAAAAACACTTTTGGCTCCTATTATTGAAAAGAGGCTTGCAGAAAAAATGGAAACTAAAAGAATTAACCAAGAATAAGCACAGATTAAAATGTCAAGAAGAAATCTTCAGCATCTTTCATTAAAAAAAACTTCTGCAAATAGCGATATTAAATCACCATCATTTGCACATGAAAATTTTGTGGCAGGAATAGCCCCTTTTCTTCGAGGTCCCTACTCCACTATGTTTGTTCGCAGGCCTTGGACCATAAGACAATATGCTGGGTTTTCAACTGCTGAAGAAAGCAATGCTTTTTATCGTAGAAATCTTGCAGCTGGACAAAAAGGACTTTCTGTTGCCTTTGATTTAGCGACACATCGCGGTTACGATAGTGACCATAATCGTGTAGAAGGGGATGTTGGTAAAGCTGGTGTAGCTATAGATAGTGTGGAGGATATGAAAATCTTATTTGATCAAATTCCTTTGGACAAAATGAGTGTTTCGATGACAATGAATGGAGCAGTTTTGCCCATTTTGGCATTTTATATTGTTGCTGCTGAAGAACAAGGAGTTTCTCCAAAAGAGCTTTCTGGTACGATACAAAATGATATACTTAAAGAATTTATGGTTCGGAACACCTATATTTATCCACCGAGTCCTTCCATGAAAATTGTGAGTGATATTTTTGAATATTCTTCTAAGAATATGCCCAAATTCAATTCTATTTCTATATCTGGATATCATATGCAAGAAGCTGGAGCCACCTGTGAAATTGAGTTGGCTTATACTCTAGCAGACGGTTTAGAATACATAAGAACAGGAATCAAAGCTGGAATGGATATAGATTCTTTTGCTCCTAGATTATCCTTCTTTTGGGCTATTGGAATGGATCATTTTACAGAGATTGCCAAATTAAGAGCAGCTAGAATGCTGTGGTCTAAGATGGTTAAAAAGTTCAATCCAAAAAATCAAAAATCTTTGGCATTAAGAACTCATTGTCAAACCAGTGGCTGGAGTTTAACAGAGCAAGACCCCTTTAATAATGTAGCTAGAACCTGTATTGAAGCATCTGCCGCAGCCTTTGGCGGCACGCAATCTTTACATACCAATGCCTTAGATGAGGCCATTGCATTGCCCACCGATTTTTCAGCTAGAATTGCAAGAAATACGCAGATTTATCTTCAAAAAGAAACCCATATTACAAAAACTGTAGATCCTTGGGCTGGTAGTCATTTTGTTGAAAAACGTACTGAAGAAATCGCCAAAAAAGCTTGGGAGTTAATCCAAGAAGTAGAAGAATTAGGAGGAATGACAAAAGCTATTGAAGCAGGAATTCCTAAATTAAGAATTGAAGAAGCCGCAGCAAAAAAACAGGCCAGAATAGATTCTGGGCAAGATATAATTGTTGGTGTTAACAAATACAGATTAAAAAAAGAGGATCCATTACAAATCCTTGATGTAGACAATCAAAAGGTTCGGCTTTCACAAATAGAACGATTAGATAGGATAAAATCTGAAAGAAATACCAAAAAAGTAACAGAGACTTTATCAAATTTAACGCAATGTGCTAAGTCAGGTGATCAAAATTTATTAGCTTTAGCTATTGAAGCTGCTCGAGAACGAGCAACTTTAGGAGAAATTAGTGATGCTTTAGAAGAAGTATTTGGAAGACATAAAGCACAAATTAAATCGTTTAGTGGCGTGTATAGTAAAGAAATTAAGAAAGACCCATCCTTTCAAAAAGCAAGAGAACTTGCCAACAAATTCGCAGAATTAGAAGGTAGGCGTCCCCGAATTATGATTGCTAAAATGGGGCAAGATGGTCACGATCGTGGAGCAAAAGTGGTAGCAACAGGTTATGCTGATGTAGGTTTTGATGTTGATATTGGTCCTTTATTTCAAACTCCTGAAGAAGCCACCCAACAAGCTGTTGAAAACGATGTTCATATCATTGGCGTTTCATCTTTAGCAGCAGGACACAAAACACTTGTTCCGAAAGTAATAGAGGAACTTAAGAAATTTGGTCGTGAAGATATTATGGTTATTGTAGGAGGTGTAATACCACATCAAGATTATCAATTTTTGTTTGATGCTGGCGCTATCGCAGTTTATGGTCCAGGGACTAGAATTAGTGATGCAGCTATAGATTTACTTACTATTTTGATTGATTCTATTGTCTAAAGTGAAAAAATACATCATAAAAACAGAAAGGTTAGGCCTACGGAATTGGCTGTCAAGTGATGTAATGCCTTTTTCAGAAATGAGCAGAGATGATGAAGTAATGAAATACTTCCCAAAATTACTCAATATAGAAGATTCAAAAAACTTTATAACCAGAATGCAACTTCATTTTGAAGCCTATGGTTTTTGCTACTTTGCTGTGGATATTTTGGATACAGATGAATTTATTGGCTTTACGGGAATGTTACATCAAAACTATGAAAGTCATTTTACACCCTGTGTAGATATTGGTTGGCGTTTAAAAAAAGAATCTTGGGGTAATGGATATGCGACCGAAGCAGCTATGGCTTGTATAGAATTTGTTTCAGATAGATTAGATATAAAAGAAATCTACTCAATAGCCTCATTAGTTAATGCAAATTCAATAACTGTTATGAAAAAAATTAGAATGAATTATCATTCCGAGTTTCAACACCCTGCAGTTCTTAACAATGAAATATTAAGGGATTGCGTAGTCTATTCTAAGAAAATCAAATAATTAGTAACAAAGTTATTACTAACAACTTTGTTACTAATAAAAAATTAATGAAATTTATGCGTTTGCAACTTTAAATAATTAAGAGTTCAGAAGCGATAATGAAAAAAATTGGAATGAATTATTATCGAAAAAAAATCAATACATATAATTCTGCCCCCGATATTTATGAAACAATTACATGGGAATATATTTTTGAATAACTTTATAGCGTACAATTTCTTAGAAAAAATTTATTATGCAAGCATAATAATTACAGTGGGATTCCCTATTTTTACTAAAATTTAGAAATCGATGGATTACAAACAAAAAATGTTGCGTGACGACGCTCTAAAAGGAAAAACAATCGTTGTAACTGGAGGAGGAAGTGGTCTTGGAAAAGCAATGACTACCTACTTTTTAGAATTAGGAGCCAATGTAGTTATCACTTCTCGAAATATAGATAAACTAAACAAAGTAAAAGTTGAACTTGAAGAAAAAACAGGAGGGAATGTACTTGCAGTACAATGTGATGTCCGGCATTATGACCAAGTGGAAGCTTTGGTTAAAGCATCGGTGGAAGCCTTCGGAAAAGTTGATATTCTTCTAAATAATGCTGCTGGTAATTTTATTTCCCCTACCGAACGACTTTCAGCAAATGCTTTCGACACCATCATAGATATCGTATTAAAGGGTACTAAAAATTGTACACTCGCTTTTGGGAAATATTGGATCGATAAAAAAGAAATCGATAAGGTTGTTTTAAATATTGTGACTACTTATGCCTGGACAGGATCTGCTTATGTAGTTCCAAGTGCCACAGCCAAAGCAGGAGTTTTAGCACTAACACGTTCACTTGCAGTAGAATGGGCAAAATACGGAATGCGATTTAATGCCATAGCCCCAGGACCTTTCCCTACAAAAGGAGCTTGGGACAGGTTGTTACCTGGAGATTTAAAAGAAAAATTTGACCTTGCTAAAAAAGTTCCTTTAAAACGTGTGGGAGAGCATCAAGAATTAGCAAATTTAGCGGCTTATTTGGTATCCGATTTTTCAGCATATGTTAACGGTGAAGTAATTACCATTGATGGAGGGGAATGGTTAAAAGGAGCAGGACAAATGAATTTATTAGAAGAAGTTCCTGAAGAAATGTGGGATATGTTAGAAATGATGATTCGTTCAAAAAAGAACAAATAATTGTTCATTACCTGTTAACAAAATTCGTTTCTAATCCACATAATTAATTGTATTTTTAACTCATAATTTTGCTTAAAATTTATGGGAAAAATAATCGCTATAGCGAATCAAAAAGGAGGTGTTGGAAAAACAACAACTTCAATAAATCTAGCTGCTTCTTTAGGCGTTTTAGAAAAGAAAGTATTATTGATAGATGCAGATCCACAAGCCAACGCTTCTTCAGGGTTGGGGATTGATATTGATGCTGTTAATAATGGAACTTATCGCCTTTTAGAACATGCTATAGAAGCTAAAAATGCTATTATCTCTACTAATTCTCCTAATGTTGACATCATCCCTTCACATATAGATTTAGTTGCTATAGAAATTGAATTGGTTAATGTTGAGGATAGAGAATATATGCTTAAACAAGCTATTCAACCTATTTTAGAGGATTATGATTATATAATAATAGATTGCGCACCTTCCTTAGGATTGTTAACATTAAATGCGCTCACCTCCGCAGATTCTGTCATTATTCCAATACAATGTGAATATTTTGCATTGGAAGGTCTAGGGAAATTATTAAATACGATAAAAAGTATTCAAAAAATACACAATCCAGAATTAGATATCGAAGGATTATTATTAACAATGTACGACTCTAGGCTTCGACTTTCTAATCAAGTAGTAGAAGAAGTAAAAAAACACTTCGATAAGATGGTTTTTAAAACAATCATTCAACGTAATGTGCGTTTAGGAGAAGCACCCAGTTATGGAGAAAGTATTATTAGTTATGATGCTGGAAGTAAAGGTGCCAATAATTATTTAAGTATGGCTCAAGAGTTAATTGAGAAAAACACACCAAAATAAATGGCAAAAGCAACTAAAAAACAAGCTTTAGGTCGTGGACTCTCCGCACTTTTAAAAGATCCAGATAACGATATAAAATCTGTATTGGATAAAAATGCAGATAAAGTAGTTGGAAGTATCGTAGATTTAGAATTGGATAGTATTGAGATGAATCCATACCAACCTCGTTCTAGTTTTAACGAAAATACATTAAAGGAGCTCGCTTCATCCATAAAAGAATTAGGGGTTATACAACCCATTACGGTTAGAAAACTGGGATTTAATAAATTCCAATTGGTTAGTGGAGAACGTAGATATCGAGCTTCAAAACTAATCGGTTTAGAAACAATACCATCCTTTATTCGAATAGCCAATGACCAAGAATCTCTGGAGATGGCTTTGGTTGAAAATATACAAAGACAAGATTTAGACCCAATTGAAATTGCATTGTCCTACCAACGTCTCATTGAAGAAATTAAAGTAACTCAAGAAGAGTTAAGCGATCGAGTTGGCAAAAACAGGTCTACTGTTGCTAATTATTTGCGTTTGTTAAAATTAGACCCAATAATTCAAACTGGAATGCGTGATGGGTTTATTAGTATGGGACATGGGCGAGCATTGATCAATATTGAAAATTTAGGGAATCAGCTCGATATTTACGAAAAAGTGATAACTGAAAACCTTTCGGTTAGGGAAACTGAAGCATTGGTAAGGCAATTTAAAACTCCAAGCGAAAAAAAGAAAATCACAAAAAAGAATCTGCTTCCCTCTTATGTAAATTCAGCTAAAAAAGAACTTTCAGGAATACTAGACAGTGGTGTTTCCATAAGATTAAATGAAAGCGGAAAAGGTCAGATAAATGTTTCATTTAAAAACAAAAAAGATTTTCTTCGCATCTTGAATATATTAAAAAGTGAAAAGTAACATTTTCTTCATCTTATTTATCTTTCTTTCATCCATTACGGCTGCACAAGAACCTGATTCCCTTTCGGTTAAAAAAGAAAATGGATTAATTATAGAAGAAACTGTAATTGTAAAGGAAGCTTATAATCCGTTGGCCCCTGCAAAAGCTGCCTTTTATTCGGCAGTACTTCCTGGTTTGGGACAAGCGTACAATAAAAAATACTGGAAAATTCCAATTATTTATGCAGGTATGGGGGTTGGTGTTTATTTTTATATTCAAAACGACAAGGATTATGATCGTTTTAGAGATGCTTATAAAAGTCGATTAGCAGGAAATACAGATGATGAGTTTTGGGGTGAAGGTGAAAATCCAATTGTTTCTACAGATCGATTGATAGATGCCCAAAAAACAGCTCAAAAAAACAAAGATCTAAGTATAGTAGTAACGGGAGTATTTTATTTACTTAACATTATTGATGCCAATGTAGATGCGCACTTGAGACAGTTTAATGTAAGTGATGATTTATCATTAGAACCAAATTTCAATATCAACCCTATTAATTCTCAAGCTAATTATGGTTTATCTCTCAAATACAATATCAAATGAAGATAGCGATATTAGGATATGGTAAAATGGGGAAAACCATTGAAAAGTTAGCCCTACAAAAAGGACATATTATTACGGTAAAAAGTACTAGTGCTTCAGAAAACCTAGATATAACTCTAGCAGATGTCGCTATAGAGTTTTCCTCTCCTACTGCTGCAGTCAAAAACATTAAACTATGTTTAGATCACAATATCCCTGTAGTTTCTGGAACTACTGGATGGTTAGAACATCATGATGAAATGATAAAATTATGTGAAAATCGTAACGGAAGTTTTATCTATGCGTCCAACTTTAGCGTTGGCGTAAACTTATTTTTTAATATCAACGAGTATGTTTCAAAATTAATGGAACCTTGGAAAGAATTTAAGGTTTCTATTGATGAAATCCACCATACACAAAAAAAGGATGCCCCAAGTGGAACCGCAATTACCTTAGCAGAGGGGATTATAAAAAATTCAGATAAAAAAGATTGGATTTTAGATGGAGACGCTGAACAAGAACTTACGATTACATCTCAACGTATTGAGGATGTAAAAGGAACGCATATTATAAATTACAAATCAAACATCGATACAATTTCAATAAAACATGAAGCTCACAGTAGAGATGGTTTTGCCTTGGGTGCAATCCTTGCTGCGGAATGGCTTCAGAATAAAAAAGGAGTTTACACTATGAAAGATGTATTAAAGCTTCAATAAACAAAATTATAAAATTTAATTTATTTTCGGAATAAAAAATTAACTATGACATTTACGACCTTATTACTTTTTATATTAATAGTACAACTAGTTCACTTTGCAGGTACTTGGAAACTTTACACGCTTGCAGGAAGAAAAGCATGGGAAGCATTAATCCCTGTTTACAATGCGGTTGTGTTAATGAAAATCATCAACCGTTCTCCTTGGTTAACTATTTTACTTTTCATTCCTATAGTAAACCTCATTATGTTTCCTGTAGTTTGGGTGGAAACCTTACGTAGTTTTGGGAAAAACAGCAATACTGATACTTTCTTGGTTTTAATTACTGGTGGACTATATATCTATTATATTAATTATACTCAAGATGTAACTTACATTAAAGACCGAAGTTTAAAGCCACGGACTGCTGCTGGAGAATGGACCAGTTCAATATTGTTTGCCATAGTTGCAGCAACTATTGTTCATACCTATGTGATGCAACCTTTTACCATTCCAACATCTTCCCTTGAAAAAACATTATTGGTTGGTGATTTCTTATTTGTAAGTAAGTTTCATTATGGTGCTAGAACTCCAATGACGGCTGTTTCCTTTCCAATGGTTCATGATACCGTTCCGGTTTTGCGTAAAAAATCATATTTTCTAGAGCCTCAATTACCTTATTTTAGAATTCCAGGATTTCAGGATATCAAACGAAACGATATTGTTGTTTTTAACTGGCCAACTGATACCCTTATCGATATTAATAATCCATCAAAAGGTTTTAAAGTAAAACCATTAGATAAGAAATCGAATTATGTAAAACGTTGTGTAGGGATTCCTGGTGATTCCTTAGAAGTAAGAGATGGTTATGTATATATTAATGGAAAACAAAATGAACTACCAGACAGAGCAAGACTTCAGTTTTCCTATTTTGTAAAAACAAATGGTACGCTTAACCCGCAACTTTTAAAGGATCGGTATGATATTACCGATCGTTATAATTATAACAGAGAAAACGGAGTATATGGTTTTGCAGCGATTTCAGATGAATCTGTAGCATTATTAAAAAAGAATCCGAAAGTAATTGAGGTCATTAAAATTGAAAACGAAAAAGGGAAATGGAATCGTGGCGTTTTTCCTCACGACCCAAGATTCCCTTGGAATACTAAGTTTTTCGGCCCACTTTACATTCCACAACAAGGAACGACTATAGATATTTCTATCGAAAACATCCCTCTTTATAAACGTATTATTGAAGTTTATGAAGGTAGTGAATTAGGAATTAATAATAAGATTACCCAATCGGGAACACAAGTATTCCTTAATGGCTCTCAAATTACTGAATATACATTTTTACAGGATTATTACTGGATGATGGGAGATAATAGAGATAATTCTCAAGATGCACGTATGTGGGGATTTGTACCATTTAATCATGTGGTTGGAAAACCTGTATTTGTTTGGATGAGTTTTGATAGCAATGCTCAAGGATGGGATAAAATACGTACAGAACGTCTATTTACAACCGTTGGTGGTGATGGAGAACCAGTATCTTATTTTAAATATTTTATTATTTTATTAGGAGCTTGGTTTGCCTTTGATTTTTATAGAAAACGTAAGAAAAAAGCATAATTAATACAAATGAGTTGGATTAAAACGATAACCTATAAAAATGCTGAAGGAAAATTAAAAAGCATCTATAACAAAGTTAAAGGTCCGAACGACAGTATTGACAATGTTTTATCAATACATAGTTTGCGTCCTCATTCTTTGGTGGGACATATGTCATTATACAAAAATGTCTTACACAACTCCAACAATACCCTACCTAAATGGTATTTGGAATCTATAGGAGTATATGTTAGTTATTTAAACCAATGCGATTACTGTGTTTCTCATCATTTTGAGGGATTTAAAAGACTTTTAAATAATGATAAAAAGGCTTCAAATTTTATGGATGCAGTTAAAAATGACTCTTTAGAAGTCTATTTTGACGCCAAATTATTTGAGGGTATGAAATATGCTGAAATGCTAACCAATTCACTTCAAAACCTTTCAAAATTGAATATCGATAAACTTAAAGATTTGGGTTTTTCTGAAGGAGAAATATTGGAGATCAATCAAGTGACGAGTTATTTTAATTATGCAAACAGAACTGTACTTGGATTGGGAGTAACCACAAAGGGAGATATTATCGGGCTTTCACCAAATGATAGTGATGATCCAGATAATTGGAATCATAAGTAGTTATTCGTATGAAAATCATCCTTATACATCCTACATATTTCCCTTCTATAGTTCAGATGGCTGCCATAGTGCAAGCAGAAAAAATCGTCTTTGAAGTTTCTGGAAACTACCAAAAACAAAGCTATAGAAGCCGAACTTATATAGCACATAGCAATGGAAAACTATTGCTCAGTATTCCTGTAAAGCATTCGGGAGATGGCAATAGAATTGCTTCCAAAAAGGTACAAATAGAAAATGCTTTTCCTTGGCAAATTCAACATTGGAAATCTTTAGAGTCTGCCTATCGCACTTCTCCCTATTTTGAATATTATGAAGATGATTTAAAACCCTTATTTTTCAAAAAAGAAACTTCTTTATTAGAATTTAATTTAAAAGTATTTGATTTTATTTGTGAATTGTTAGCTATTGATATCACTTATACGTTTACTGAAGAATACATAAAAAATCCTACGCAAACCGATTTGCGTTTTCTTGCCAATTCAAAATTAAAAAAGGATTATAATTTAAAGCCCTACGTTCAAGTTTTAGGTAGCAACTATGATTTTATACCTAATCTATCAATCTTAGATCTATTGTTTAATGAAGGAACTAATGCTGTTGGCTATCTGGAATCTCAGAAATTAGATTTCTTATAAAATCAATTACCAGGTTACTGTTGCACTTACAGGATAATGATCTGAAAAAGTTGTTTTAATGTTTTCAAAGGATACCACTTTTAGGCTCTTAGATGCTAAAATATAATCGATACGAGTAGGAAAGGAATCAAATAAATAGGTAGTCCCTATACCATTGCCTTTTTCAACGAAGGCATCATTTAAGTTGGAAGACAATTTATGGTACACATAGGAAAAAGGAGTATTATTAAAATCTCCACAAAGTATGACTGGATATTTAGAAGTTAGTTTGTGTTTTATTATAATTTCGGCTTGTTCTTGTTGTTTTTTAAAACCTACTGAAACTCTTTTTTTAAATTTCTCTCTTTCTGTATCTTGCATATAACTTACTTTGGACTGAATTCCAAGAGATTGCAAATGCAAATTATAAACTCTTAATGTATCCTTTCCTTTCACTACATCAGCATAGATAGTATTATTATACGTTTTAATAAAATCAAATGACCCCTTATTAATTAGAGGATATTTTGAAAAAATCGCGTGACCTAACTTATTTTTTTCTTTAAAATAAATAAATTGAAATGGGTATTTGGAAAAATCTACCTCATTTTTGGCGTAATATTCTTGAACACATATAATATCTGGCTGTTGACTTACTATTATTTTTTCTAAGGTTTCTGAAACCTTTTTAGGAGAATTGTTTTCTTCATAAGCGTTAAATAAACGTACATTATAAGATAATATAGTGAGTGATTTTTCAACCTTAGAATTTTTATCTTCTGAAGAAAATTGAAAAAAAGAACCAAAATGAAAATGAGCAATGATCAACACTAATAGAGAAACAACAATTTTCATTTTCAATTTGAATAACCAATACAATACAAATAATAAATTAACAATTAGTAAAGGAAAAACGGCTAAACTCAATAAAGAAATGGTCGGAAAACTCTTTGGAGGTATATAGGGTAAAATAAAAGAAACTACTAACAGAAAGACAACTACTAAGTTGATCCAATATATAATTCTATTAATAAGCCCCAACTTTTTTTGCAAAACTATATGTTATTAATTATCCTTTCCTGCCTTAAAAAGAAAGTCTTTTTCTGCTTTGGTTAAACTATCATATCCACTTTTCCCTATTTTATCTAATATAGTATCTATTTTTTTCTGATGATCCGCTTGTGGCGAATTCTTATTAGAATTAGAAGAAGCCTTATGCTTGGTTCTGTGTACTTTTTTAAAAGGCCTTTTATGTCTTGGCTTAAATTGATTGATAAACCAATCCATTATTTTTTCAAACCATTTACCAATATCATTTCCTTTAGCCAATTGTATGGCATACATATAGCCAAATAACGCACCTCCTAAATGTGCTAAAAGCCCCCCTGCATTTCCAGAAGAAGGCAATTGAATAATGTCAAATAATACTACAAAAAGCCCTATTTGCCATAGTTTAACTTTAAACATGAAAATTCGAACTACTGTATTTGGAGTGTATACTGCAATAAATATCATAATCGCTCTTACTGCAGCAGAGGCTCCTAATAACCTTCCATATTGTTCATTAAATACGGGAAAAAGATTGTAAGCCAACACATATAACAAACCACCACAAATAGCTCCTAACAAATAAATAGTTAAAAATCGTTTGGAACTAAATAAATTGATCACATATGAGCCAAACCAATACAAAATGTACATATTCCAGAATACATGCCAAAACCCAAAATGTAAAAAACTATAGGTAATTAATGACCAAGGTTGTGCTAAAAGAGAGAAAAAATCGTTTGGTAACACCAACCATGCAGTTAAATCCCCTGGGGGTATTTTAAAAAAGAATGACCCTAAAAAAATCAATAAAAATATAATAGCATTGATTACAATAAGCTTTAAAACTATGTTAGCTTGATTAAATTGGTATGTTATCTTGTTTGTATTCAATGTTTTTATTATTGAGACATTTCTATTTTCATTTTTTCTTTTCACTTTTCACTCTTCATTTATATAAAATCAATTCCATCGATGAGAATCAAAACTATTCTTTTTCCAGTACCAGGACATAATAAATCCAAATAAAGCACCCCCTAGATGTGCAAAATGAGCAACTCCTGTTCCTGCTCCAGAGATTCCAAAAAACAAATCCCCTAACAATATTAAAGGTATAAAATATTTTGCTTTTATAGGAATAGGCAAAAATATTAACATCAATTCAGCATTTGGAAACATCATGCCAAAGGCAACTAATATACCGTATATTGCTCCAGATGCACCTACAGCCGGAGTATTAAAGGAATCGTAAGCAGATTGAATCGTTTCTATAGATACCGTATTTAATATCCCAGAATTATATTGTCCAGTAGTTAATAAATTGGCAATATCTGCTTGACTCATCCCTGCATTTAAAAGAATTTCAGAGGCAGATCCCACTTGATAGTAATTCACTAAAGTATGGATCAATGCTGCACCTAATCCTGCTGAAAAATAAAAAAATAAAAATTTATTTCTACCCCACATTTGTTCTAAGGGAGAACCAAAAGCCCATAAAGCATACATATTAAATAAAATATGCATAATCCCACCATGCATAAACATATGCGTTATGGGTTGCCATAATTGAAAATTAGGACTTCCGAAAAAATACAATGAAAATAATCTATAGGCCGTGTCTCCTAACAATTGTGTACCTATAAAAAAGATAACATTAACTATGATTAATGCCTTTATAGTTTCTGAAATTCTTCCCATTTAATTAAATTTTTTATCTATTTCCGACACATCTAAGGTCATTAATACCGGTTTATTTGTTGGTGATATTGTGGGTTCCTTACAAGCAAAAAGCTGGTGAATTAAGTGTTCTTGCTCTTCAATGGTTAATACTGTTCCTGTTTTAACTGCCAAACTTTTGGCTAAAGATTTGACTAATAAATCATTTTGACTAAATCCTGCTTCAGGTAATTCGTTGTTAATATCACTTATTAATTGTTCTAACACATTCTTAATTTCACTTTCCTTAACTGAAACCGGAACCCCATTAATCTCTATCACATCTTTTTCAAACGAAGAAAATCCAAATCCCGTATGTTCCAATTGTTCTTGTATGCTTTTTATTATTTCAATATCTAAGGTAGAAAATTGTAATCGCAGCGGAAATAATAGTTGCTGACTAATAGCTTCTTTAATGGTAATATTTTTTAATAAACCTTCATACAAAACTCTTTGATGTGCCAAATTTTGATGAATTACTATCATTCCACTTTTAATGGGACTGATAATGTATTTATTCTGAAGTTGAAAAGTAATCTCACTGGGAACAGTGGTATCTGTTTCAAAAAAACTACCAGAAACTTCTTCACTTTCAAATTCAATGGATCCAACATCTATTTGACTATCTTCATTTTTTAACCCCACATACATAGCTTCCCAAGAAGCATTCGTAGCCGTAGCAGTAGGAATTCCCTGTTTAAATGAAAATTTTGAATCGCTTTGCCTAGATTCTCTTTCAAAAGGATTAAAATTTCTATCCACTTCAATGGTAGGAACCACAGGATTTTTTTTATCGTATTCATAAGGGGTGTCCAAATCTGAATCCTTCCTAAAATCTAACACAGGTGCAATACTAAACTGCCCCAAACTATGTTTTACTGTAGCCCGAAGCATTGCATAAATTGAGTGTTCATCATCAAATTTAATTTCGGTTTTAGTTGGATGAATATTAATATCGATAGATTTTGTATCCACCTCTAAAAACAAAAAATAACCAGGTTGTGTACCTTCTTTAATCAAACCTTCAAAAGCGGATAGAATCGCATGATGTAAATAATGACTTTTAATAAAACGATTGTTTACAAAAAAGAATTGTTCTCCCCTACTCTTCTTAGCAAATTGAGGCTTTACTACAAAACCATCTACTTTTACAATATCGGTTTCTTCAGAAACTGGCACTAATTTTTCATTAGCTTTAGCACCAAAGATATTTACGATACGTTGACGAATATTTGATGATGGGAGATTAAAAACGGTTGCCCCATTATTCAGCATGATAAATTCTATTTGAGGATGTGCCAATGCTACTCTATGAAACTCATCAATAATATGACGTGTTTCTACAGCGTTGCTCTTTAAAAAATTTCTACGAGCTGGAATGTTATAAAATAAGTTTTTTACCGAAATAGTAGTTCCGGTTGGCACCACAATTGCTTCTTGCGAATTAACTTCACTCCCTTCAATACATATTTCTGTACCAATCTCTAAGTTTTCTGTTTTAGTTTTCAATTCTACATGAGCAATTGCTGCAATAGAAGCCAATGCCTCACCCCTAAACCCCTTAGTATGGATGTTAAATAAATCTTCCGCAGAACGTATTTTTGAAGTGGCATGTCGCTCAAAACTTAAGCGAGCATCGGTGGTACTCATTCCTATACCATTATCGATAACCTGAACCAACGTTTTTCCAGCATCTTTAATTACTAGTTTTATAGATGTCGCTTTAGCATCTATCGCATTTTCCAACAATTCTTTTACTACAGAAGCTGGTCTTTGAACTACTTCTCCAGCGGCAATCTGATTGGCAACATGATCTGGTAATAATTGAATGATATCTGGCATTGTATTAATTGAAAAATATTGACAAATCGAATTCAATAATAAAAAGAAAAATAAGAATGAAAATAGTTGCAATAAGGAGTACTATTTTATTCGATTTTTTATCTGATGAACTTTTAAGTTCCTCTAAAACGGAAGAAAACTTTGCTTTTAAACTGTTTTTAGTTTGGACAGTAGATCTGAATTTATCAAATTTATGTTCTATCTGAAAAGGATTACCTTCCCCCTTATCATCATAGTAGCGAGGCTCATATCCAAATTTTTTATTCTTGCGAGGTTTCAACAGTCCCATAAATCAAATGTACTTAAAATTGATCGGTTTATTAAAGGTTTTAACAGGCTTACTATTAACAATAGTTATACCAATTGTGTTTTTTGCAATATAAAACTAGTTCCTTTTTGTCTCAAGTGAATTTAATACCATTCGTAGTTCGGAATAAGAAAATTTGTCATCTATTTTATTTTTTAAATCAGACAATCCTTCAAAATTAATATGTTGAATACGCTTCTTAATTTCATCATATTTTTCTTCCGAAATAAGGTCAAAAACAGTTATTTCTCCAGTTGAAATAAAAGAAGACAAATGCCCCTCTATTGTAGTAATAACAAATTCTCTTTTTAAAGCTATTTCAGAAATTGACATCCCTTTTTTAAACATTTGAAGTGAAACCAATTTTGTGTTTTCTTTTTTTGGTTTATTTTCTTCTATTACAACTTCTTTAATCTCAATATTATTTTCGTCTGCATATTCATTGATAATTTCAAGAATTTCGTCCCCATATTTTTCTATTCTTACTTTTCCCATACCATTAACAACTTTTAATTGTTTTTTGTTGAGGGGGAGCATGTCACACATTTCATAAAGCGATCGTTGTGTGAAAATTTGATAATGCGCTACATCTTCTTCTGTTGCGATGATGCTTCTTAAATTTCTAAGTTGTTCAAATAATATAGGATGGTCTGTGGTAGCCTTATATTCTTTTTTCTCAGCTGTTTTCTCTGTTTTCTGAAGTATTGCTTTAGCTCTTAATTTTAAATATTCTTTTATGGAAAATTCATCCGTTAAGCCGCGCAAACAATACAATTTAATTGCAATAGTTGCCTCAATAATTTCCAAATGTTTTTCAAATTCTTTTTTTAGTGATTTATCTTCTGTTGAAAATGTAATTCGCTCAAAAGGTTCTTTAATTTTCTCGTTGGTATGCTTGATAAAATAGACTATTGCTTTTTTAATTCTTTCTTGAACAACCACATCTTTTTCGGGAGAAATCACATTTTCAGATAAAGTATTCAATTGACTTTTAAAACCAGCATTTACTTTTAGAATGGTTTGTATACCCCCTTCTTTTAATTGCTCTAGTGGGCTAATTATTTCTCCAACAAAACTATTTTTATTGGTGTAAAAAATATCGATAAGTCTATTTATGGGATATAAGAAAATGTAGAAGTTTAATAACTCTCCTATTAAGTTTAACTGAAATACTTTTTGAGATTGATTTAATATGGTTTCATCAGGTTGATTTTCAGAGACATTTTCATTAAATACCACAACTCTGTTGTCTGTAATAATACTCTTTTTATTTATCGGGCTCATGAGCACCAGCCCTTCTAAAGTCTTACATCTACTTAATGCTACATAGGTTTGTCCATGGGCAAAAGAAGATTTTGCATCGATAATTGCTTTTTCGAAAGTGAGTCCTTGACTTTTATGAATGGTTATTGCCCAAGCAAGTCGCAATGGAATCTGTGTAAATGAACCGATTATATTTTCTGAAATTTCTTTTGTATCAGGATGAATGGTATAATTTACATTATCCCATTTTTCTGGAGTTATTAATATATTCTCAGAATCATTTTGACAAAAAACAGAAACTTCATCTTTGTTTAATGAAATGATTTTTCCAATTTTACCGTTATAATATCTTTTCTCTGGACTACTATCATTTTTAATAAACATTACTTGAGCACCAACTTTTAGCTGTAACTCTTCAAGAGTTGGGTAAGAATACTCTTGAAACTTTCCGTCAATTTGTGCCTGAAATTTTAATGTTTTAGATTCTAGTTTATTTAATTCAATTTCATTTATCGTATTGGCTCGATGATTATGAGTTGTTAAAGTAATATACCCATCTCCCTCTTTAGGCGAAAAATTAGGAATATATCTATTATTTAATTCATTGGCCGATTTATCAGAAAGTTTATTATTCCTTATTTCATTTAATATTTCAATAAATTTTTGATTATCTTGTCTATAAATATGCTTTAACTCAATACATATGGCATTTGCCTCATTAAATGCATGACTGCTAAAAAAGTAGGGGGTTTTATAATGCGATTTCAACATTTCCCATTCATTATCTTTAACAACGGGAGAAAGTTGTTGCAAATCACCAATCATTAACACCTGAATCCCTCCAAAAACCTTATTCCTGTTTTTATAACGCCTTAAAACTTGATCAATACCGTCTAATAAATCGGCACGAACCATACTAATTTCATCAATCACTAATAAATCTAACGATTTAATAATATTGATTTTTAACTTACTGAATCTATATTGAGTTTTTGAATTGTTCGAATACGTTGATCCTGGAATAATAGGTCCAAAGGGTACTTGAAAAAAAGAATGAATAGTAACACCTTTTGCGTTAATAGCTGCAACACCCGTTGGAGCTACAACAACTAACCTTTTTAATGAATTTAACTTTAAACTGTGTAAAAATGTGGTTTTCCCTGTACCTGCTTTTCCTGTTAAAAAAATATTTCTATCTGTTTTTTCAACAAAATCCCTTGCTAGATGAAGTTCTAGATTTTTTTGCATGATATAACTATTTTGAAGGGAGAATTTCTAAATCCAAAGATACTAAATACCCTAGATTTTTAAAAACAAAAAAAATAGAATAAATACTAAAACTTTGCTTCTTTTCGCAATTGTGCCATTTTAATTGCAGCAATAGCGGCCTCGGTACCTTTATTACCATGGACTCCTCCACTACGGTCTATTGCTTGCTGAAGATTATTATCTGTTAAAACACAGAAAATTACAGGAATATCACTCTGAATATTTAAATCTTTTATCCCTTCTGAAGTCGCTTGACAGACAAAATCGAAATGTTTGGTTTCTCCTTGTATAACAGATCCTATAGCGATGACAGCGTCCAACATATCGAAACTTTGTTGCATTTTTTTACAACCATAAACCAGTTCGAAACTACCCGGAACATTCCATCTAACAATATTTTCTTTAATACCACCACAGTCTAATATAGCATCAAAAGCACCTTGAAATAAACCTTCTGTGATGTTAGGATTCCATTCAGAAACAACAATCCCAAACCGAAAATCTTTCGCGTTTGGGATTGTAGCTTTATCGTAAACAGATAAATTTTTATTTTTTGTTGCCATTATTGCATTGCTTCCGCTTTACCTTCGTATAAAGTTGCTTTATTTGCTTCTGTTGATTTTGGATAATTCTCGTTAATTGCTTTAAAATGTCTTAAAGCAACATCAGTCTTACCTAAACTTAGTGCAGTAATACCAGCTTTTAATAAAAAGCGTGGTGTAGTAACTTCGTTAGCTTGCAAAGAAGCAGCTTTTTCATAATATTTTAAGGCATCCTCATATTGATTCAATTGTGCAAAAGCATCCCCAATTGCCCCTTTAGCTAAAGGACCAACAGTTTCATCCTCTGCTTTAAAAGAATCTAATTGAGCAATAGCATCTTGATAGCTACCCGTATTTAAATAAGCAATCCCAGCATAATATTTGGCTAAGTTAGCAGCGTTGGTACCACTATAATTATCGATAATATCTAAAAAACCAAATTTACCATTACCTCCTTTAAGAGATAAACTAAATAAAGAATCTTTTGAACTTGCAGTTAAAGCTTGTTCGTAATAAGTTTGTGCCTGAAACATTTCATTCATAGCTTCCGTTTCCTTAGGCTCTTGAATAAATTGTTGAAATCCTAAATATCCTAAAACACTTATAGCAATAATTCCTACTAATGTTAAAATAACTTTCTGATTTTTTTCTACCCAGGCTTCTGTTCTAGATGCTCCCTCGTCTAGGGTACTAAATACTTCTGCCGTTGTGCTTTCTTCTTCAATACGATCTTGCTTTTCGACTTTAGTTTTAGGCTTATGCCCCCTTTTCTTATATGTTGCCATAATTTAACTTTGTTAAGTGTGCAAAAATATAATTTTTATTAGATATTAAAAGCACAACTATTTATTATTTTTCAATAATTTGCAACTGTTTTAGACTGCCCTTTTTTTAATAGTAAAACAAAGTCTAGAATAACTACAACTCTTTGATTATTATGAACTTAAACCACTTATCACTTCTCAACTATAAAAACTTTGAATCGATTTCTTTTCAGTTTGACCCAAAGATTAATTGTTTAGTGGGTAATAATGGTGTTGGAAAGACAAATGTTTTAGATGCTATTTACCACTTATCCTTCGGAAAAAGCTATTTCAACCCTATTACCAGTCAAAATATAAAACACGGAGAAGAATTTTTTGTTATTGAAGGAAATTACACCAAATCTGAAAGAGAAGAAAAAATTATTATTAGCACAAAACGCGGACTGAAAAAAATTATAAAACGCAATGGCAAACCCTATACCCGCTTTAGTGAGCATATTGGTTTTTTACCTTTGGTTATAATTTCACCTGCAGATCGTGACCTCATCATTGAAGGTAGTGATACCCGTAGGAAATTTATGGATGGCGTTATTTCTCAAGGAAACACAAAATACTTGCAATCACTTATTAATTACAATAAAGTATTGGCACAACGTAATTCCTTATTAAAATATTTTGCAATTAATCACACCCACAATCAAAGTACTTTAGATATTTATAACGAACAAATGCATGATTTGGGAACTTATATATTTAAAAAGCGAAAAGAGTTTTTGGATGAGTTTATGCATATTTTCTTAAAACGCTATCAATCCATAAGCAATGCTAATGAAACCGTAAATTTAGCATATAAGAGTCAGTTACAGGAAAAGGACTTGCTTACACTTCTTAAGGAACATACACAAAAAGATAAATTATCGCAATACAGTAATTATGGAACTCATAAAGACGATCTAGTTTTTGAAATAGACGAACATCCTATTAAAAAGTTTGGCTCTCAAGGACAACAAAAGTCATATTTAATAGCATTAAAATTGGCTCAATTCGATTTTATTAAAAAACACAATAAAGTTAATCCTATACTTTTATTGGATGATATTTTTGATAAATTAGATGAACAAAGAGTAGAACAAATTATTACATTAGTAGATAATGAAGATTTTGGGCAGTTATTTATCAGTGATACCCATGGAGAAAGAACAGAAAACATTATAAAAAAAGTACATCAATCCTATAAGATGTTTACCCTATAAAGAATTAACTAGAATGTCAAAAAGAAGAAAAGGTGAAAATAACACGATAAGCGAAGCTTTAAAAGGTTTTATAGATAAAAATCGTTTGCAAAAAGGCCTGGATAAAGTTTCAATTCAAGATGCTTGGAATAATGTCATGGGAAATGCAATTTCAAAATACACCACAGCAATTATCTTGGAAAGAGATGTGTTATATATACAATTAAGTTCTTCGGTATTGCGAGAAGAATTAAGTTATGGGAAAACCAAAATAATAAAACTCATTAATGAAGAAATGGGAAAAGAAGTTATCACTAAGTTGGTGTTGCGGTAATTTGTCATTCTGAATGTATGGAGGAGTCTTAATGTCATTCAGAACAAAACACATTGAAGTGAAGAATCTCAAAAAAAAGAAAAGATTCTTCGGTCGTCCCCCTTCAAAAACACTTCGATACTTCGGCAAGCTCAGTACAGGTAGGCTCAGTGTGACAGCTCAGGGAACCGCCCTTTGAATGACAAAAAAATGTCCTTAATTTCTTAAGGACATTTTTATATACTTTATATCGGTATGTTTTAAAACATATCTCTACCAGAAAAGTGAAAAGCACCTTCGATAGCTGCATTCTCATCACTATCACTTCCGTGAACAGCATTTTCTCCAATAGAAGCCGCATACATCTTTCTAATAGTTCCCTCAGCTGCTTCAGCAGGGTTAGTTGCACCAACTAAAGTACGGAAATCTTCTACTGCATTATCTTTTTCTAGAATAGCTGCAACGATTGGCCCACGTGTCATATATTCTACTAACTCCCCATAAAACGGACGTTCATTATGAACTTCGTAAAAAGTTTTAGCATCGTCAGTAGTCATTTGGGTTAGCTTCATAGCAACAATTCTAAATCCTGATGCTGTAATTTTTTCAAGTATAGCTCCAATATGTCCTTTTTCAACACTATCAGGCTTTAACATTGTAAACGTTCTGTCTGTTCTCATTTTTTGTAAAATTTTTTGCAAAAATATGGAATTAGATGTCAATATCAAGTAATAGTACAAGTAAATATTTAGTCTAAAAAAATGATGATTGATTTTATTACTAAAGTTTTTCCTTAAAGAAAGTTATTGTTCGATTCCAAGCTAATTCCGCTGCTGCTTTATCATATCTAGGAGTTGAATTGTTATGAAATCCATGCTTTACATTTTGATAAATATGTCCCGTATATACTATATTGTTTTCAATAAGCGCTTTTTCATAATCTGGCCATCCAGCATTAACTCTATCATCTAATTCAGCAAAGTGTAATAACAATGATGCTTTAATATTTGCTGTTTCTTGAGAAGTGGGTTGTCCTCCATAAAAAGGAACAGCAGCAGAAAGATTAGGTAATTTGGTCGCTAACATATTTGAAATCCAACCTCCAAAACAAAACCCAACTACCCCAATTTTCCCATTGCAGTCCTCATGAGACAAAAGGTAATTATAGGCTGCAATAAAGTCTTCAAGCATCCCATAACGATCTCTTTTTCGTTGCAATACTCTTCCGTCATCATCATTTCCAGGATATCCTCCTAAAGGCCATAAAGCATCTGGAGCTATTGAAATAAAACCTTCCAAAGCTGTACGACGTCCAACGTCTTCAATATAGGGATTAAGGCCTCTATTTTCATGCACTACAATTATTCCAGATAATTTGAACTTTGTCTCTTTTGGTTTCGATAAAAGTGCACGAATTTCCCCTCCCCCTTTTGGAGATTGGTACATTACATAATCTGAATCTAACCGTGGGTCGTCTTTCTCTACTAGTATAGTGTCTAAATAATTTGGCATCACAAAACTAAGCAATGAATAAATCGTAATACCACCAACGGCATATAACGATAGCTTTTCAATAAATTGCCTTCTATCTAGTTTATTATGAGCATAATCGTCATATAGATCAAATATCTTAGGATTAATATTTTCCTTTTTTAATTTCTTCATAGTCACAAATTTTGATTAACTATTTACTTATGTTATGAACTACAGCTTTCTATGTTTTCTAGAACCGTTTTATAATTTTGACTTAATTGACTGTTTAATTGATTTAAAAAGCCTAAAATATTCATCAATTCAGTTAATTCTCTTTTTTGAAGGGCATCTGCAGCCTTATTTATTTCTTTTTGAACAAGACGTTGTAAACTATACATACTTTCCAGGTCATATAAACATTCATAATCAAATTCATTTAAAATACTCAATGTTTTAGTAGTATCCCATGCAATTTCGTTTAGTATTGGGATTTCGAGTAGAATATGTGTTCCCCCTTGATATTGAAATAATCCATTTTTTAATGATATTGAATCTGAAACTCTATAAAAATCAGGGTATTTTATTTTAAGCTTATTTACAGTATTAGGTGTTGCAATAATTTGAGAAGTATTTCCATTAAATATTTTTTTATATTCTGAAAAGGCAAGTAATATCTGATTATTTTGCTCTTGAGCTAGATCTAATTCCGAATTATTATTCTTAATCTCCTCAGTTATTTTAGAAATTGCTGTTTTTTTATCTGCTATTGCTTTCTTAGAGGTATTCCAATTATTAAACCAAATCGCAAGATTTATTCCAATAAAGATCAACAGTATTTCTCCAAAAACATATTTCCAGTTGAATTCTCTTTTAGTTTTAAAAAATCTCATAAGGTATCCGGTTTGTTGTTTATGACAAAAATCAATGTGAATTTTAATTATTTCGAGATAATTTCTCTACCATTTTTCCGCCTATCCATGCCATGGGAATATAGGCAATAAGAATGTCTGTAACTGCAAACCAAGTAGGTCCTGGCAATAAATAGTTAACCATAATACCTCCTATTAAAAACAATATCCCAACAGATAATGCCATTTTCATTTGATGACTAGCTGCTATCTTAAAAGCAATAGCTGCACCAAATAACGTTCCCAAGGCATGTGCTAAAAAAGGGAAAATAAAATATTCGAATTCTAAGGTTGGTAATGTTTCGGCTAATGCTTCCATATTACTGGTATCAATTCCTTCAATTGGAAATGCCGCATGACCGGTTTGAACAAGTCCCATATTGATTACACTTCCTCCAAACCATCCGACGATAACTGCTAAAATATTTTTAAGAATAGGGTTCATAATTATATTTTTATGTTAGTTATTTATGTGAAAATTTTCTAGGATTTTCTTATTCAGAAACCAAGATAGTAAAAGTGAGAGGATTTTATCTATAAAATTAGGAAGCAATAAACTTTAAAAAGTTACATAGTATCTGTTTTAAATTCAGCTTTAAGCAAACAGTATTGTATTACATCCTCATATTTCCCATTTTTAAAATAATGCTGTTTCATTTCCGCCTCTTTATACATCCCTATTTTTCTCAAAACTCTTTTAGATGCTGGGTTATATAGGAAATGTGTCCCAAATATTTTATTTAGCCCTAATATATTAAAACCATAGTTAAGAATTTCATTTCCAGCCTCACTTGCAAATCCTTTATTCCAAAAAGGCTCGGCTATCCAATATCCCAATTCTGCTTTGTTGTTATTTTTGTCGATATGCAATCCTATCCCACCAATAAACTGATCTGATTTTTTCTCATAAATAGCAAATATGAAGTTTTCTTTTTTTTGAAAACCTTGAATTTCCATTTCCATCCAAAAAACAGCATTTTCTTCAGCATATGGAAAGGGGAAGCTTAAGGTATTATCCGATATTTTTTTATTATTTGCATATTCTGTAATTAAAGGCAAATCTTTAGTCCTAATTTTTCCTAGTCGCAATCTTTCTGTATATAATTCAGGAAAGTTTTCCATAACGTTTGTTTTTAGGGTTTTAATTTCCCCCTAGTGGTGTTCCAAAAATTCCAACAGCAAGTTCTGCCCAAATAAGGAAAAGCATGATCAGAACAGCTATAGAGATTGCGACTCTATACTTGATATTCTTTATTTTTCTTATTACAAGATCAAAAACTATCCCTGTGCCGAGAAGTAGAATTCCTGCGACAACAAAGTCAATGAGGGTCCAGTTTACTTCTTCTGTAAATTGCATCGCTATTAACGGTATAAGCAATAGAATTACTATGATAGACAATATGAAAATAAGCCTTTTATTCTTCATTATTTTAAAAAATTAAATAGTCTTATAATTCTGATAACGGCATTGAGTATGACCTGTTGCGGTTTTATACGACAACTCATAGAAAAGCAAGATACTTTAATTAAAATAAAAAACGAGTTTATTAAAACTCAGCTTTTTTATAAAATATCATTTTTTGTTTCGTTGTGGGATGTGTAAATTCTAATGTATCCGCATGTAAATACAAGCGATTGGATTTTTTTCCATATAAATCATCCCCAATTATAGGAATATTCAATCCTAAAGTATGAGAAGCATGAACTCGTAATTGATGTGTTCGCCCAGAAATTGGATAGAAGTGTATTTTCGTTTTTCCGTTTTTCCGTTCCAAAACTTCCCAATTTGTTTTTGCTTGTTTTCCGTGCTCAAAACACACCAATTGTCTTGGTCTATCCTCTAAATCAACTCGAAGTGGTAAGTTGATTGTTCCTTTATTATCACTTACAATTCCATCTAACAAAGCCGTATATCTTTTTTGTACTGTTTTATTTATAAACTGACTTTGTAAAACTTTGTGTGCATTTTTGTTCTTTGCCAATACCAATAACCCAGAAGTAGACATATCCAAACGGTGAACAATAATGGGTCCAGAAATGTTTTTTACTTGTTGCTTAATTCTGGTAAACACCGAATCTTGAATATGAATTCCAGGAACCGATAAAAACTCAGTAGGCTTGTGAACCACTATCAGATTATCATCTTCAAAAATAGTTTCGAGTTCTTTACCAATTGCAGGATTTTGTAACATCGGATTCGTATCCATGTCAATTCCTGCTAACATATGTGATAAAATCGGTTTGCACTTTCCTTGACAAGCTGGATAAAATTGTTGGTGTTTTCGTATTTCTTTATTTGGCGATTGTCCCCACCAAAATTCAGCCATAGCAACCGGTTTTAAATGGTGTAAAAAAGCATATTGCAATAATTTTGGAGCGGCACATTCTCCAGAACCTGCAGGTGGAGTTTTCTCAGAAGTTTCTTCAAACAATTTGGATAAATTTTTGACTTCTTTTTTTGAATTTAAAAACTGATATTGCTCAAATAAATACTGTTGCAATGCTGTTGATTTTGTTTTGCGTTGCTCTTTTAATAGTACTATTTTACTAGTGAAAACAGAAAGCTTTTCATTATGATTGTTTAAGGTATGTTCCCAATATCGGTTTACATTATTAAAAAAATATTTAGCTTCTAAACTTTCTTTTCCTAAAGCTTTTTCAAAATCAGCAAAAGCTTCAAATGATAATTCAGATTGTGCTTTCTCTCTTCGTAAATTTCGACCTTTTTTAGCAACTTTCAACGCTTCTTTTTTTTCTTGAATGTCTATAGCTGCTTTTTTCTTTTCAGATTTGTTTTGTGCTAGTAATGTTAGATAATCCGCATTGTTCTCCAAACTTTCTAAATCTAGATTGATACTGTTTAAAACATGTTCCTCTTGCAAGAAATACGAATCTTTAGTGAGCATATCATATACGGGTGGAACAAACTTTTTATGAATGTTTTTTTCTGCCATCTTTCCTGAAACAGCGGTAATATATCCGATTTCGTTATGGGGGTTTTGCACCACCAAGACTCCAAACATTTTTCCAATAATCGATCCCTTTTTAGAAGGATCTACTCCAAAATTATGTTCAAAATCGGTTTGTGTTTGCAAATAATTTTGAACTTCGTTTGCAGCTAACTCACACAAAGGGTGCGGCTCATAATAAAACGGAAAGGTAAACTTACTTGGAAGTTTAAACTTGTTTATGGGTGTAGCGAAGTTTTGAAAATGTGTTTGCACAAAGGTTGAAGTGAAATTTTGTGCAAATATACTTTATTAAAGTAGAATTAGACAAAAACTAATATTGGACTAGTCTATGGCTAATTAATATTATTCAGCAAATAACAAGGCATAGAACTTATCCAAATCCGGTAATATTACCACCCTTGTTCTTCTGTTTTTGGCCTTTCCTTCTGGAGTATCATTTTTGAAGATTGGCTTCGAGTCACCCCTTCCCGATGCTATTAATTGACTTGGCTCTACCCCATAATCCTTGATCAATTTATTAATGACTGACATTGAACGTTCAACACTTAAATGTAGGTTGTCTTTTAAAGCAGATCCTGCTATAACTCCAGAATCATCTGTATGCCCTTCTATTACAACTTCAATTGCTGGTTCAGAGTTGATCAGTTCTGCCAACTTACCTAAGAAATCATTTGCTTGAGGACCTAATTTATAGCTTCCAGATTTAAAAAGTAATTTATCCGTAATTGTAATCATTACAACAGTACCGTCAACGCTTACATTAAAGTCATCAGAATTTTCTTGTCCTAACTCTTCGGCTTTTTTGTGAAGATTATTAGAAAGAATTAAGTTAATTGAATCGTTTAAATTTTTAGCATTAGCCAATTCTTCTGGATCTACATTGGCAAGCATTTCTTTCATCCGTTCCTTATCATTATTTGACAGCAATACTTTATCATAATTCTGCAAACTTTCATCATTTGCGTCTTGCAATTCTTCAACTCTTTTGTTGTAACGGTCTACTCTCAATTGAATTTCGTCCTTATCAGCCTGTAACTGATCTCGTTCTACTTTTAATTGATTTCGTTCTGAAGTTGTAGCTTTATACTGTTGTTCTAATGCTATATAGTCCTTTTTTGCAACACAAGAGCTTAATAATATTAGAAGAATAATGCAGAGGGTTAGTGTGTTTTTTGACATTTTTAAATAGTTATTAATGATGTTAATACTTATTTGTGTAATGAATTAAATATCAGGGAATTACAAATTTAAAAAATATAAATGAATTTACTTAACAATTCTACAAATTAATACTCTTGCTCCAAAGCTTCTAATACCTTATTGTTTTCTCCTCTTATTTCCATATAAACCTTTTTGCTTTTAAAATCGAAAGAGATGACTCCAAAATTAAGCTGTTTTATTTGCTTTCCTTTTCGGTAACGATTGGGGTCTACAGGAGCTTCGGGATAGGTTTTTGTCATTCCGCTAGCGGTAAAATCCAGTAAAGGATAAGGTAACCCTTCTACTTCTGCAACCGAAAATTCTGCCAAATGTCGGTCTCCACTTAGGATAAAAATATTATTGGCCTTGGCATTTTTTATCGTTTGGTACATTTTTTCTACCTCATCGGGGAAATTCCCCCACTGTTCCCAACCATGCTCATCGGCTAAAAACTGGATACTACTCACAATAACCGTAAAATTAGAGCTTTCATCTTCCAATTCTTTTTCTAACCAACGCCATTGCACCTCTCCCAATTGGGTGCCACCCTCCCCTTTTTTCCAGGCTTGGTAACGGACTCCCTCGGTTGTTACTTCCTTTAAAGGGTCTCTAAAATAACGAGTGTCTAATAAAATGATTTTTACACTTCCATTAGGAGTAGAAAACGTTTGTGCATGATAGACTCCTTCCCTACTTCTACGAATATCATTTTTGGAAACTAATATAAAATCTAAAAATAACTGTTGCGCATCTGCTTTTGCATTCCATTCTGCTCCTGCATCATTTTTTCCGTAGTCATGATCGTCCCAAGTGCCTATTATTGGTGTTGTGGAAGCTAAGATTTTATAATCTGGATGTGTCTTTATTTTATTGTACTCTGCTTGCATGATTTCCATATCATCAGTATCGGCATAAATATTATCGCCTCCCCAAATAAAAACATCGGATTCGGTTTCAATGATCGATTTCCAAAGAGGTTGCTCCATATTTTGGTCGTTACAACTTGCAAATACCATGGTAAAATCTACCTGCGTTACAATTGGTGTTTCATTTTTTACTTCAACTAATGATTTTTCAGAAGTAGTTTGTTTACAGGAAAAAAATAGGATTAGCAATAAGGAAAATATAATTTTATTCATTTTAAAAACGTTTTAGTGTTTTCAAAAGTAACAAAAAACAATGGCTAATTGTTAAGATATTGTATATTCGCAGCGCTATGAATTCCAAAGATATATCTGTAGTAGAGTCCCTACTAAACACACCCAAGCACATTGTTGTTGTTGGGCATAAAAACCCTGACGGCGATGCCATTGGCTCTTGCCTAGGCTTGGCTAATTTTTTAAAGCAAAAAGGCCATGAGGTAACGGTGTTGATGCCTAATGATTTTCCAAAATTCTTGCATTGGATTCCTGAAGCATATCAAATTATTCGCTACGATCAAGAGATCGATAAAAGTGTAGAAATTATAAGTAAGGCAGATCTTATCTTTACCTTAGACTTTAATGCCCTTAACAGAACTGGAGATTTACAAGAGGTATTAGCCGCTGCTACAGCAGAGTTTATCTTGATAGATCATCACCAACAACCTGACGATTATGCAAAGGTAGTCTACAGTGATGTAACCATGTGCTCCACTTCACAAATGGTCTATCATTTTATAGAAGCATTGCAAGGCTTAGAATTCATGAATCCAAAAATTGCTACGCAATTATATGTAGGGATTATGACCGATACGGGATCGTTTCGTTTTCCAGCTACAACGGCTTTAACCCACAGAGTAATTGCAAATTTGATTGAGTCTGGTGCTAAAAATTCTGAAATACATCAAAAGGTTTACGATACCAATAGTCCCGACCGTTTAAAACTTCTAGGGGTGGCCTTAAATAATTTGGTCATGCTTCCAGAATATAATACGGCATACATCACCCTAGCACAAAACGATCTTACCGAAAATAATTTTAAAAAGGGAGATACCGAAGGATTTGTAAATTATGCCTTATCAATGACAGGTGTTGTTTTTGCCATCATTTTTATTGAAAACAAAAAAGAAAATATTGTTAAGATATCCCTAAGAAGTAAAGGAAGTTTCTCGGTTAACGAATTTTCCCGAAGTCATTATAATGGGGGCGGACATACCAATGCAGCTGGTGGAAGAAGCCTTCTTACTCTTACTGAAACCGTTGCTGAATTTATTAGTATCTTACCTAAGTATAAAGAAGCCCTAACTTATGACGCGTAATATCCTTTTTATATTGGCTTTTAGTTTCGCTTTTGTTTCTTGCAAAAGTCCTGAAGCTCGTCGACCCGTGCAAAGTACTTCTGGGTCTTTTATCAATAAATCGGCGGAACGAAATAAAGAACTATTCGAAAAAGAAGAAGCCCAAATTATTTCGATTATAGAAAAAGATATAACCCATAATTACCTTGCTTCTAATAGTGGATTTTGGTACTATTACAACCGCCAAGATACGCTACAAAAACAAATGCCTAAAATAGGAGATCGCATTGCCTTTTCTTACGATGTTAAATATTTAAATGGAGCATCCATACTTTCTGAAAATGAAATTGGATTACAGGATTATATCGTTGATAAATCTAATCAAGACCTCATTTCGGGTCTTCGTGATGGTTTGAAATTGATGAAAATGGGAGAAACCATAACTTTTTTATTTCCATCCTATAAAGCTTATGGTTATTATGGAATAACCAATAAATTGGGAGCTAATGTTCCTATACAATGCACAGTTACTTTAAAAAATATTAATCATAAAAATGAAAACTACTAGAACAATGAAAAAATTATCACTATTATTTATTATACTATCATTAAGCTTTGTGTCTTGCCAAAATGATTATCCAGATTTAGAGGATGGTATTTATGCAGAATTTAAAACTAATAAAGGAAATTTTGTAGCTAAATTATATCACGAAGATACGCCACTTACAGTTTCTAATTTTGTCGATTTAGCCGAAGGAAACAACGAAATGGTAGATTCTGTTTATAAAGGAAAAAAATTCTATAATGGTATTTCTTTTCATAGAATCATAAAAGATTTTATGATCCAAGGAGGAGATCCTATGGGTACAGGTTCTGGAAGCCCAGGATATACATTCCCTGATGAATTTGCAGATTCATTAAAACACACTAAAAAAGGAATCCTTTCTATGGCAAACTCAGGTCCAGCAACGAATGGAAGTCAGTTTTTTATCACTTTAAAAGAAACACCTTGGTTAGATGGTAAGCATACTATTTTTGGAGAAATAGTATTAGGTCAAGCCTTAGTAGATTCTATTGGAATTGTTGAAACTTCTAAACCTGGAGACAAGCCTGTTAGCCCTGTAACCATCAACGAATTAAACATTTTACGTGTTGGAAACGTGAAATTAGCATCCTTTAAAGATGCTATGGAGGTTGTTGAAGAAAAAATAAAAGAAGATCAAGCTGCTTCGTTAAAAGTAGCAAGTGAAACTGCTGAAGGATTAGCGGCTCAAAAAGAAAAAGCGGAAGAATTACCTTCTGGTTTACAAATTCTTTTTACTGAAAAAGGTGATGGAGTAAAGCCAGCTGAAGGTTCAAAAATACTAATGAACTATGCTGGGTATTTACAAAATGGAACTTTATTTGATTCTAACTTATCAGAAATAGCAAAAAAATATGATGTTTGGGACCATAGAAGAGCTGATGGTGGAGGATATGCTCCAACGCCTTCAGATTACAGTAAAGACGCACAATTAATACCTGGATTTAGAGAAGGACTATTAGCGATGAGTATTGGGGATAAAGCTACTATTTTCATTCCTGCTCATTTGGCTTATGGAGAAAGAGGTATTCCTAATGTGATTCCTCCAAATAGCGACTTGATTTTTGAATTAGAGTTAGTAGGATTGCAAGAATAATAATGCAGTAAAAAAGTATTGTTGTCATTCCGAACGTAGTGAGGAATCTCTTAGATTCTTTGCCTTAGGCTCTGAATAACAAAATAAGAATAAAAAAAGAGGCTTTAAATAAAGCCTCTTTTTTTATTCTTTTAATTTCTCTCCTAAAATAGCCTTACACAAATTATGTAAAACCAACCCAAAAGGATTATTCCCTAAGTTTAAAAACACAAGTAAGATCAATCTATAGATCCCGGAGTATTATCTACTATAGGAACACTACATAAGCTTTGTATTAAAGCAAGAGTATTTAATCAATAAAGACCCCATAGATCTTGTTGTGTGTTTATTTCTAATCAAATGCACAAGCAGAAATAATTAAAAGTTAAAACCTATAAAACAAAAAAATCCAGAGAGTTGAAACTCTCTGGATTTTAAAATTACATTTGTATAAACCTAAATCTGTTATTTAGGACTAGTCAAAATAGTTTTATTTTACTATAATTCTAGCTGTTTTAAAGGAAGTGGTTTCATGTCCTCCCATATTAATAAAATATACACCACTAGCCATGCTAGACATATCTATTTTTAATTTATAGGCATTATCAATTCGTGGAACTCTTTTATTAAAACCAATTTCTTGTCCTAAAATATTATAAACACCCAAATATACACCCCCATTATAATCCGTATTCAATATAACTTCAAATTGATCATTGGGCAATGTAGTTACAATCAATTGAGAGTTGCTAATTTCATAATCTTCAACTCCTAATGACCCTACATTAGCAGTATAATCTTCTGTTTCACCATAAGTTACATCCTCACAAGCATCTGTTATTGGCGATAATCTTTTAGATCTTGCTCTCATTATATGGGCTCCATTAGCTGCGTTTGCAGGAATAACAAGGTCAACAGTTTCAAAATAGGTTCCCGCACCTTGTCCTTGTGCTATTACAAAATTAGGCACTACTATTTCATCATTTGTAAATGAGAAATCGTCATTAAAATCGATCCAAACGGTTATATTTTGACTACCGTAACCAGTAATAATTGATAAACTATAAGTAGATCCAGGCTCTAAATTAGCCTCAAGATTTGTAAAATCTCCATACCCATTTACTTCGCATCCAGATTGATTGTTTATTTCGGCAACACTAAAAGCTCTAAACCCATCTCCTAAACTACAATTTGCTTCTGGCTGACAAACTGAATTCACCAAAACTATAGAAACTTCATCGTTTGACGCATTATCATCTCCAGATAAAGATGTAGATACTGATAAATTATAAGTTCCCCCACCAGTAAAATCAAATGTTTGTGTAAAATTATAGGATATTTCCTCCTCTGGGGAAATAGGTCCTGCAAAAGTTTCAATTACAGGTGAACCTCCATCTACAACATATTGAACATCAAAATTAGACTGCGTTACAGTTCCAAAGTTTTTAAGAGTCACTGTAATAGTTTCTACTCCTAAAACTCCACCCGATACTGGGGAAGTGATTACTAATGCACCAACATCATTAGGAAATGTATGGGTAACTTCTTTAGTATATGTGTCATTTGGCTCAAATTCATCGCCTGCAAAAACCGTCTTTGCCTCAATTGTATATACTTGACCAAGATTGGATAAATCTACCGTTTGTGCAAATGTAAAATTAGCAACACCATTTGAATTAATTGTTCCTGCATAGGTTTCTGTAGCAACAAGATTTCCATCAACTCTTAGTTCTACTGGAATATTAGATTGAGAATCTGTACCAAAATTACGTATACTAACTTCTACTGTTTCTGAATTTGTTAAAGCTCCATTATTTGGTTGTAGAATATTAATTATACCAACATCGGCAGCAAATCCTCCACTTAAATAAAACGAAGCAATTTGTGTTCTCCACTGATTATTAGATGAAAAATAATCCCCTGTATACCAAAAGGTAAAGTCATCTGGATCCATCGTCATATGAGAATAATCACCAAATCTTCCATCTCCACTAGTTCTTACTCCATTACCATCAATAATAGTTGTTTCAGCAAAGGTCATTTCTCCAAGCGCATCTCCATCTAACCTTCCTGTATATCTTAACGAAGCTTTTAAAGTTGAACTACCGGTGATATATGCCAAAGCAATATTTCCAAGAGCATCCATTGCAGAACTACTCATAAAACGAGAATGTCCATCTGCGATCGAATAGGTACCCTCCTGAAATATTTCCCAAGGATTAACATCATCATTTCTTAATTCTATCCAACGTATCCCTCCTGTTTCATCATTATCTATATAAGTATTAAATGTGATAACCCAAGAGTTATGATCTGCAAAACTTCTATAATTAGCAGCAAATGAAACTATGCCACCATGCGCATCAAGACCTTGATTGGTTCCTGGTTGATCTGCCTGATGTGCTCCATCTGAATCGAATGGATCTGTTGGTATCTCTAATGGAGATGAAATTGTTGAATTAGCTGTATTATTCCAATCCATTACGATCTCCCAAACTTTTAAATGATCATAAGTAACTCCATTCCAACCATCATCTTGTAGATAAGTAATATATCCAGGAAGTGAAGTGTCAATATCAGTACCTATTAAGTTTGCAGGTACTGCACTTTTTACATAAGGGGTAATTGGAACAACCTCAGGAAGAAAGAAAAACACCATTTCTGGAGAAGGATCTCCAGCTATCATTGCCTCTCTATCCATAACAAAACCTGCAGTTGTAGCTCCACCTCCACCTGGCACATTACCAATCCAGTTTGCAGTTCCATAATATCCATCATGCCAAACACCATACTTTGGATAATCTGGAAAACCTCCATTCATATCATATTGATATACATTATAGACTCCACCAGGATCATTTGTTTCGGATACTCCAATAGCTAAACCAAGATTACTTCCTAAGGATCCAAATTCACTTACTATCCATCGATCGGCTAACTGGTCATATAAAACTATGGGATCTCCAGAGTTTGAGGGAATTCCTAAAAACGCACTTAAACTAATAGGACCCACTAATAAATTTCCAGTTTTATCGAATATTTTAACTAATGAATTTACCGAATGCACATAGTGATTAGGTCCTACAGCACCTGTAGCATCTGGTGGAAAAAAATTGGATTCACTACTAGAAGCTCCAATAAAATTTTGCTCTATAGTAAAAGCCGCAATTCTTCCTTCTTCTGTTTGAAGGTTTGGGATAACTGTTGTAGTGTTAACATTCTCGGGAATTCCTGAAAGGATTTGGTCTATAATCATAATTTGATTATTGGAATCATTGTTTTCTTCCATGATAGAAAACTCATCCAGTCGCCCTGTCTTACCGATAAAATTTCCTTGAATTACTTCTGTAGGAGGAAATAAATCTTGAGCAAATAAGCTACAACTAAATAAAATTGCAGCTATAAAAAATAATTTTTTAAGTTTCATTCTGTATATTTTTATAAGATTATGCTACAAGATAATCATTTTTCACACACAACTCCTATAAACAACTAATACAAAACCTATTATAAAAAAAAAAAGAGCAACCTTAGTGAGGTTGCTCTTTAAATTTCAAGAAAATAAATTCCTTTATTCTACTATAATTCTAGCTGTTTTAAAGGATGTGGTACCATGTCCTCCCATATTAATAAAATATACACCGCTAGACATGCTAGACATATCTATTTTCAATTTATATACATTATTATTTCTAGGAACTCTCTTATTAAAACCAATTTCTTGTCCTAAAACATTATAAATACCTAAGAATACACCACCATCATACTCTGTATTCAATGTAACTTCAAATTGATTATTTGGCATTGTAGTTACAATCAAATCAGAATTGCTAATTTCAAAATCTTCAATTCCTAAAGAACCAACATTTGCAGTATAATCTTCTGTTTCACCATAAGTTACATTATCACAAGCATTTGGCACAACGGATTGTCTTTTAGTTCTTGCTCGCATTCTATGTATTCCAATAGATGCATTCGCAGGAATCGCAAGGTCAACAGTTTCAAAATAAGTTCCGGCACCTTGTCCTTGTTCTATTACAAAATTAGGTACTACTATTTCATCATCTGTAAATATCAAATCATCATTAAAATCAATCCAAACAGTTACATTTTGACTACCGTAACCAGTAATAATTGATAAACTATAAGTAGACCCAGGATTTAAATTAGCAACAAGGTTTGTGAAATCTCCATACCCATTTTCTTCACATCCAGTCTGATTGTTTATTTCGGCAACACTAAAAGCTCTAAACCCATCTCCTAAACTACAATTTGATTGTGGTTGACAAAGAACACTTTCTATCTCAACAGATACTGAATTATTTGAAGGTTCTTGATCTCCTGCTAATAAAGTGGATACTGTTAAGTTATAAGTCCCCAATGCAGAAAAATCAGCCTGTTGTGTAAAACTATAACTTTCTACACCTTCAGAAGTAATAGGTCCTGCAAAAGTTTCAATTACAGGTGAACCGCCATCAATAACATATTGTACATCAAAACTAGATTGAGAAGCTGCACCAAAGTTTTTTAAGGTGAAAGATATTGTTTCCATTCCTAAACCTGGTTCAGATTCTGGAGCTGTTATTTCTAATGCTCCAACATCATTTGACAATAAATGAGTTACCTCTTTTGTATAGGCATCATTTGCATTAAATTCATCACCAGATAAATTTGTGCTTACTTCAATAGTATAGGTCTGACCGGGATTTGATAAATCTACAGTTTGTGTAAATGTATACGTTGAAGTATCGTTAGCAGATAAACTACCTCCAAACACTTCTGAAGCTACTAAATTTCCATCTACTCTTAACTCTAATGGAATGTTTGATTGTGAATCAGATCCAAAATTACGAATGTTAACTTGTACCGTTTCAGCATTGGTTAAAACATCGTTTGAAGGATCAATAATATCAAATATACCAACATCATCTGCAAAACTACCACTTATTGAAAAAGAAGCGACTTGAGTTCTCCAGTTATTATTAGATGAAAAATAATCTGCTGTAAACCAAAAAGTGAAATTATCTGGATCCATGGTCATATGTGAATAATCTCCATATCTATTTGAATTTGTTCTCACTCCTGTTCCATCAATAATTGTTGTTTCAGCCAAGGTCATTTGCCCAAGTGGATCTCCATTAAATCGTCCTGTATATCTTAAAGAAACAGGTAAAGTTGCACTAGCAGTAGTATAAGCTAATGCAATATTTCCAGCAGCATCTATAGCAGAACTACTCATTAAACGACTATGTCCATCTGCTATTGAATAGGTTCCTTCCTGAAATATTTCCCAAGGATTCACAGCATCATTTCTTAATTCAATCCAACGAATTCCTCCAGTCTCATTATCATCTATAAATGTATTGAAAGTAATTAACCAAGCGTTATAAGATCCAAAATCTCTATAATTAGCTCCAAAAGAAACAATCCCTCCATGCCCAGCAAGTCTCTGACTCGTTCCTGGTTGATGAATAGCTCCGTTACCATTACCAAAAAGTTCGCCAGCATCGAATGGATCTGTTGGAATCTCTAGTGGTGAAGAAATAGTAGAATTAGCAGTATTATTCCAATCCATTTCTATTTCCCAAACTTTTAAATGATCAAAGGATACTCCTCCCCAAGCGTCATCTTGAAGATAAGTTATGTATCCAGGTGTAGATGGATCTATAGTTGTACCTAAAAGGTTTGCTGGTTCAGGGCTTTTTACCTGGTTAGGGTTTATAGTAATACCTGGCAAGTCAAATATTAAAATTTGTGGATTAGCACCTCCTGCTAACATCACATCTCTTTCCATAACAAATCCTTGTGTAAAGCTCCCATTCATATTTGCTGTTCCATAATATCCATCATGCCAAACTCCATAATGTGGATAATCTGGAAAACCACCTGGAAAAACATAATCCCAAACATTATAAGCACCTGTTGGGTCATTAGTTTCAGAAATCCCAATAGATAAAGAATTGGTAGCAGCTCCAAACTCACTCACCAACCATCTGTCTGCAAGTTGATCGTATAAAACTATAGGATCTCCACTATTAGATCCGTTTCCTAAGAAAGCTGAAAGACTAACAGGACCAACTAATAAACCACCTGTTTTATCAAATATTTTAACCAATGAATTTACTGAATGTACATAATGATTTGGACCAACAGCACCAGTAGGATCTGGTGGTATAAATCCAGATTCGTTTTGAGAAACACCAACAAAGTTTTGTTCTAATGCATAAGACATAATTTTTCCTGGTGCAGTTTGTAAATTCTGAATAACGGTTGTTGTAGTATTTTCTTCTTGTACCGTATTAGATTCATTTGGAACTATTGTTATTTCACTAGGGTCGTTAAAATCAACAATCATAGTTGGAAAATCCCTAAGTGGAATTGTTTTTCCCTTAAAAGTTCCTTGAATTACATTCGTGGGGGAATATAACTCTTGTGCAAAAATACCGCAACTAAATAAAATTGCTACGGCAAGTAGTAAGTTTTTAAAATTCATAGTTTTTTTTTAAGATAGCGCGCAAGATACTTAAAATTTTAAGAACAAAAAACCTAAATTTTTAACACTACTATTAACAATTCTACATGTATTTAAATAAAAAAGAGCAACCTAAGTTAGGTTGCTCTTTAATTACAATAAAATTATTTTTATTATTTTACTATAATTCTTCCTGTTTTAAAAGAATTTGTTTCTTGTCCACCTATTTTAATAAGGTATACACCACTATTAGCATGTGACATATTTAAATTCATAGAATAACTATTTCCAATTTTTGAGATTGTTTTATATCCAAGTTGTTGACCTAGCATATTATAAACAGCCATATAAGTTTTACCATCATAATCAGATACCAATGTAATTTCAAAATGGTTATTCTCTTGGTTGGTAATTATCAACTCAGAATTACTGATCTCATAATCATGAACTCCTAAAGTACCAATATTTACAGTATAATCTTCTGTTTCTCCATATTGAGTTTCTTCACAAGCCTCATCTGGAACAGGTGCTTGCCAATTAGATTTGGCACGCATTCTATGAGGTCCTACGGTAGCATTTTCAGGAACTACTAAATCGAATGTTTCTGTATGTGTACCACCAGTCTGCCCAGGAGCAATCACTTGATTATTGACCACTTTTTCATCATTAGTAAATGTAGAATCATCATTATAATCAATCCAAACAGTTACATATTGATCTCCATATCCAGTAGTAACCGTAAGTTCATTAGTAGATCCAGGCACTAAATTTGCTACAAGATTTGTGAAATCTGAATAGCCCTCATCACCACATCCAGAAGGGTTATTAATTTCTGCAACACTAAATAACTGGAATCCATCCCCTAAACTACAATTTGCTCCAGGTTGACAAAGAACATTTTCTACTTCTACAGTTACGGAATCATTCGAAGCATCTTGATCTCCAGCTAATAAAGTGGTAACGGTTAATTCATAGATGCCCAATTCAGAAAAATCACCTTGTTGCGTAAAACTATAAGTTACTTCTTCTTCAGAAGTGACAGGTCCAGCAAAAGTTTCTATAACTGGTGATCCTCCATCTATAACATATTGTACATCAAAACTAGACTGCGATGCTGCACCAAAGTTTTTTAAGGTGAAAGAAATTGTTTCCAATCCTAATCCCGATCCAGTTTCTGGAGCTGTTATTGCTAATGCTCCAACATCATTTGATTGTAAATGAGTAACCTCATAAGTATAGGTGTCATTTGCATTAAATTCATCACCAGATAAATTTGTGCTAACTTCAAAAACATATGTTTGTCCAGGATTTGACAAATCTACTGTTTGAGAAAAGGTATACGTTGCAGTGCCATTACCTGCTATACTACCTCCAAACACTTCCGAAGCAATTAAATTTCCATCTACCCATAACTCAACTGGAATATTTGATTGAGAGTCAGTCCCAAAATTACGAATGCTAATTTCAATTGTTTCAGCATTGGTTAAAATTCCATTTGTAGGATTAATAATATTATTCACCCCAACATCAGTAGTAAAACCACCGCTTAATGAAAATGAAGCTACTTGTGTTCTCCATTGGTTATTTGCTGAAAAGTATTCTGCTGTATGCCAGAACGTAAAGTTGTCTGGATCCATAGTTAAATGAGAATAATCTCCAAATCTATTGGTGGTAGTTTGTACCCCTACACCATCAACTATGGTTGTTTCAGCAATGGTCATTTCTCCTAATGGATCTCCATCAAAACGCCCTGTATATCTAATCCCTGCAGGTAATGTTGCGCTTGCTATATTAAATCCTAATCCTATATTACCAGCTGCATCCATTGCTGCACTACCCATAAAACGACTATGACCGTCAGCTGGAGCATAGGTTCCTTCTTGGTAAACATCCCAAGGATTAGCATCATCATTTCTTAACTCAACCCATCTTACCCCTGAAGTATCATTACCATCAATATCTGTGTTAAATGTTATTACCCAAGAATTATGAGTTCCAAAACTTCTATAGTTTGCAGCAAATGAAATAACACCACCAATCATATCGATTTTATTACTAGTTCCTGGTTGATTTACATCACCAGAACCAAATGGGGCAAATACAGAATTAAAAGGATCTGTAGGAATTTCTAAAGCAGTCGAAATTGTTGAGTTTCCAATATTTCCCCAATCAACATCAATCTCCCATACTTTTAAATGATCAAAACTTACACCCGACCAACCATCATCTTGAAGATAAACAATATATCCAGGTAAATCTGCCGGAAATGTTGTTCCTGTTAAATTTGCTGGCTCAGGGCTATATACTGTATTGGTATTTTGTACAGAACCTGGAAGTGGGAATCCAACAATTTGTGGATCAGCTCCTCCTGCTAAAATAACATCTCTTTCAATGGCATACACTTTATTTGTTCCTCCTTTATTTGCTGTTAAATAATACGCATCTGGCCAAATACTATAGTGAGGGTAATCTGGAAAAGCATCTAATGAATATTGGTATACATTATAGGCTCCTGTAGGATCGTTCGTAACTGAAACCCCTATTGCTAATGAATTTGATAAAGAACCAAACTCACTTACAAAATAACGATCCGCTAAATGATCATATAATACTATAGGATCTCCTGAGTTTGATGAAATCCCTAAAAAAGGTCCTAAATCAGTTGGCCCAGCTAGTAAAGTTCCAGATTTATCAAAAATCTTTACTTGAGAGTTTACAGAATGCACATAATGGTTAGGACCAACAGCACCAGTTGGATCTGGGGGTGTAGCACCTGTATTATCAAATCCAATAAAATTTTGCTCTAATGCATAAGTAGTAATGCCTCCAATGGCACTTTGCACCTTATGATCAACATCACCATATGGCAATGCATCATCATTTACCTTAGCATTATAACGAGATTTATTAGGGAATATCGTCATACTTTTAGGGTCTGAATTTAAATTCTCCCCTACAGTTGGAAAATCTCGTAATGGAATCGTGGTCCCGATAAATGTTCCTTGAATTACTTCCGTTGGAGGAAATAACTCTTGTGCATAAATTCCGCAACTAAATAAAATTGCTGCGGCAACTAGTAATTTTTTAAGCTTCATAGTAGTTTTTTTTTAGATAACGCGCAAGATAATTAAAATTATAAGAAGAAAAATCCCAAATTATTAAGCCTATATATTTACAAATTTATACCTAGAAAATAAGTAACTTTGCCTCTTGTAAAACCCGTGAAAATTAAATAGGATGATTCACTTTTTTGGAGACCTAAAAAAAACCGTTTTTATAGTCCAAACCAACAATTCGCTTTCAAACCCAGACATTAAAAAACTACAGTGGTTATTCGCAAACCAACCCAAAATTGAAGAATCCGTTATCGCGGATTTTTTTGTTGGTCCTCGAGCAGCTATGATTACTCCTTGGAGTACTAATGCTGTTGAGATTTCTCAAAACATGGGAATTGAAGGGATTATTCGTATTGAAGAATTCAAACATGTTTCTGAAAACTTCTCAGATTATGACCCTATGATTTCTCAAAAATATTCGAGTTTAGATCAGGATATTTTCACCATAGCTATTCAACCAGAACCTATATTAGAAATTGAGGATATTTCAGCTTACAATCAATCTGAAGGATTAGCCTTAAATGATGAAGAAATAACATATTTAGAAGTCCTTTCTGAAAAATTAAATCGAAAATTAACAGACAGTGAAGTATTTGGTTTTAGTCAAGTAAATAGCGAGCATTGTCGTCATAAAATATTCAACGGTAAATTTATTATTGATGGCGAAGAAAAATCTTCTTCACTTTTCAAATTAATTAAAGAAACCTCTAAAGAAAATCCAAATACCATTGTTTCGGCTTACAAAGACAACGTTGCCTTTGTTGAGGGGCCTAATGTGGTTCAGTTTGCTCCAAAAAGTCCAGATAAACCCGATTATTACGAAGATAAAAACTTCGATAGTGTTATTTCTTTAAAAGCGGAAACCCATAATTTTCCAACTACTGTAGAACCTTTTAACGGTGCAGCTACCGGAAGTGGTGGAGAAATTAGGGATCGACTTGCTGGAGGAATGGGGTCTTTGCCTTTAGCGGGTACCGCTGTTTATATGACCTCTTATTCTAGATTGGAAGAAAACCGTCCATGGGAACAAGCGATGAACGAACGTGATTGGTTATACCAAACTCCATTAGATATTTTAATAAAAGCCAGTAATGGGGCTTCAGATTTTGGAAACAAATTTGGTCAACCACTTATTTGTGGTTCTGTACTAACCTTCGAGTATGAACAGGATGCTCGCAAATTGGGATTTGATAAAGTGATTATGCAAGCGGGTGGAATTGGCTATGGTAAGAAAGAACAAGCCTTAAAAGACACCCCAGAAACAGGAGATAAAATTGTAATTCTAGGTGGTGATAATTATAGAATTGGTATGGGTGGCGCAGCAGTTTCCTCTGCAGACACGGGAGCCTTTGCCTCTGGAATCGAGCTAAATGCGGTACAACGTTCCAACCCAGAAATGCAAAAACGTACTGCTAATGCCGTGCGAGGGATGGTGGAAAGTGAAGAAAACTTTATTGTTTCTATTCACGATCACGGTGCGGGTGGACATTTAAACTGTTTGTCGGAATTGGTAGAAGATACTGGGGGTAAAATCGATTTAGATCAACTTCCTGTAGGAGATCCAACCCTATCTGATAAAGAAATTATTGGAAACGAATCCCAAGAACGTATGGGATTAGTTATTGCCGAAGAACATTTAGATTATTTACAACGTATTGCAGATCGCGAACGTTCCCCTATGTACACTGTTGGTGAAGTAACTGGAGACAACAGGTTTTCTTTCCAATCTAAAACCAAAGGTAATAAACCTATGGATCTAGCCTTGGAAGATATGTTTGGAAGTTCTCCAAAAACGATAATGACAGACAACAATATCAAAAGAACCTATAAAGATATCCAATATGATTCTTCTAAATTCAATGAATATTTAGACCAGGTACTTCAATTAGAAGCAGTTGCTTGTAAAGATTGGTTAACCAATAAGGTAGATCGATGTGTTGGTGGAAAAGTAGCAAAACAACAATGTGTAGGTGCCTTACAAATACCCCTAAATAATTGTGGCGTTATGGCATTGGATTATAAGGGTAAAGAAGGTATTGCAACTTCTATAGGCCATTCCCCTATTAGTGGTTTAATCGACCCAATAGCAGGTAGTAGAAATAGTATTACGGAAGCGTTAACCAATATAATCTGGGCACCTTTAAAAGATGGCTTACAATCCATCTCATTGTCTGCTAATTGGATGTGGCCTTGTAAAAATGAAGGGGAAGATGCTCGTTTATATGAAGCTGTACAAGCCATTTCAGAATTTTCAATCGATTTAGGAATTAACGTCCCTACCGGAAAGGATTCTTTATCCATGAAGCAAAAATATCCTAATGAAGAGGTAATCTCTCCAGGAACGGTGATTATTTCGGCAGTAGGGAATTGTAATGACATTACTAAAGTTGTTGAACCTGTTTTTCAGAAAAACGGAGGAAACATTTATTATATCAATATTTCTCAAGACGCTTATAAACTAGGAGGAAGTTCTTTTGCACAAGTTCTTTCTAGAATAGGAAACGAAGCTCCAAACGTATTAGATGCAAGCTATGTTAAAACCGTTTTTAATACCCTTCAGAATTTAATTAGAAACAATAAAATTAGTGCAGGTCATGATGTTGCGTCAGGTGGATTAATAACCACTTTATTAGAGATGTGTTTTGCAGACAACAACCTTGGAGCAGATTTGGATCTTAGTAGTTTAGGGGAACAAGATTCTATTAAATTATTATTTGCTGAAAACTCAGGAATTGTCATACAAGCTACAGATAATTCGATAGAGGAAATCTTAATAGAAGCAAATATTAAATTCCATAAGATTGGAAAGGTTACCGAGAATGAGGTGTTAAACATCACAAATCAATCCGAAAACTTTCTATTGTCGGTTTCAGATTTACGAGATACATGGTATAACACTTCATACTTACTAGACCAAAAACAAACTGCTAAAAATTTAGCAGAAGATAGATTTAACAACTATAAAAATCAACCGTTAAAATTCGATTTTCCAAGTCATTTTACAGGAAAACTTCCTGAAATTGACGCTACTAAACCAAGACCAAAAGCTGCTATTTTAAGAGAAAAAGGTAGTAATAGCGAACGTGAAATGGCAAATGCAATGTATTTGGCAGGGTTTGATGTGAAAGATGTGCATATGACCGATTTAATTTCAGGTCGTGAAACACTTGAAGATATTCAGTTTATTGGTGCTGTGGGGGGATTTAGTAATTCTGATGTTTTAGGATCTGCAAAAGGTTGGGCTGGTGCTTTTCTTTATAATGAAAAAGCCAATACTGCATTGAAAAATTTCTTTAAAAGAGAAGACACTCTATCGGTAGGAATATGTAATGGTTGTCAACTTTGGATGGAATTAGAACTCATCAACCCAGAGCATGAAACTCATGGAAAATTAACGTATAACGATTCCCAAAAACACGAAAGTGCATTTACTTCAGTAAAAATTCAAGAGAATAACTCAGTGATGCTTTCTAGTTTATCCGGAAGTACCTTAGGAGTTTGGATTTCTCATGGAGAAGGTAAATTTAATTTACCCTTAACAGAAGATTATTATGATATAGTTGCTAAATATGGTTATGAATCCTATCCGTCAAATCCTAATGGTTCCGATTTTAACACTGCTATGCTTTGTGATAAAACAGGACGTCATTTAGTGATGATGCCACATATTGAGCGTTCTACTTTCCAATGGAATTGGGCAAATTACCCAGAAAACAGAAAAGATGAAGTTTCACCTTGGTTAGAAGCCTTTGTAAATGCTAATAACTGGATAATGAACAAATAGTATAATAAGTTCATTAAAAAAGCGTTTGTTTAACGTTCAAAAAAGATAAATACTCCCTATGAAAAAAACAGTACTCCTTTTATTGTGCTTTATTGTACAATTAGGTTTTTCTCAACAAGTACAAGAAAAACACCAACGTGCCAAAATTAATTATCAGAACCCTGATGATTTAGCAAAGCTAGATGCTTTAGGGGTTCCTGTAGATCACGGAATTCATAAAAAAGGGCACTTTGTAATTTCAGATTTTTCGCTTTCAGAGATAGAAATAGCCAAAACTGCAGGCTATGCAGTAGAGGTTTTAATTGAAGATTCAAAGGAATATTTTCTTCAGCAAAATAGTTTAAACAAGGCTCCAGAAAGAAATCTCAATTGTAGTGGAGGCAACATCGTAGATTATCAAACACCAGATAATTTTGGTTTGGGATCTATGGGTGGCTATTTTACGTATCAAGAAATGTTAGATGAGCTGGACCAAATGAAAGCTTTATACCCAAATTTAATCACCACAAAATCAAACATCCATGATTTTTTAACCGAAGGAGAACCCGATAATTCTACCTCCCCTCCTATTGGTGGTAATGGAATTAAATGGGTGAAGATTAGTGACAACCCAGATAATACTTCAGAAGGAGAGCCACAAATTTTATATACAGCAATACATCATGCTAGAGAACCCAATTCCCTTTCACAACTTATTTTTTATATGTGGTATCTGTTAGAAAATTATGAAACGGATAACGAAATAAAAAGCATCGTGGATAATACAGAGTTGTTTTTTGTTCCAGTTATCAATCCTGATGGCTACTTATATAATGAGAAAACAGATCCAAATGGTGGTGGCTATTGGAGAAAAAACAGAAAGAATGGAAATGGTGTAGATAACAATCGTAACTACGATTACTATATTAATGATGACCCTAATAATGGAATTTGGGGAGGCGAAGGAGCTTCTAACGACCCTGAGGATCAAACTTATCACGGAACCGCTCCTTTTTCTGAAGTTGAGAATCAAGCTATAAAATGGTTTTGTGAGCAGCATGACTTTATCATGGCTTTTAATAATCATTCTTACGGTAATTTATTATTATATCCCTATGGATTTACCGATAATGCTCCAACTCCAGAAAATGACCTATTTGAAGGGATCTCTGAAGAATTAGTTTCACAAAATGGATTTAATAATATATTGTCTTCTGGATTATATCCAGCAGCAGGGGATAGCGATGATTTTATGTATGGCTCTATAGGAACTCATAATAAAATATATGCAATGACGCCAGAAATTGGATCTGAATTCTGGCCTCCTTCTAATCAAATAGAAGGGATTGCTAAAAGTATGATGTATCTAAATATTACCTCAGCAAAAATGGTGAACAATTACGCATCATTAAAAGACACTTCTCCTCTATTTGTAGGTGATGATGTAGTTGTAAATAATACTTTCGACCTAAGACGTTTAGGAGTTTCAGGGGCTGGAAATTTTACGGTTAGCATCAACCCCATTTCTGATAATATAAGTGCTGTAGGGGATCCAATTTCTTTTAGTAATTTAGAAATTCTAGAAGAAACTAACGGTACCATACAGTATACCTTAGCAAATGGAACTCAAGCTGGAGATCCTATTGTATTTGAAATTATTGTAAACAATGAAAGTTATGATAATGTTACTCTTTTAAGTAAAATATTTGGTGATCTAGTTCCCGTTTTCGAAGATGAAGGAGATAGTGTAACCGATAATTTTGACAATAATGGATGGGATATCACCAATACAACTTATGTATCCCCATCGAGTTCAATTACAGAATCTCCAAATGGAAATTATCAAAATAATGAAAATAAAGCCATCACCTTACTAGAGGAAATAGATTTAACAAATGCAGTAGGTGCCAATGTTTCTTATTATGCAAAATGGGATATTGAAAATAATTGGGATTATGTGCAATTTGAAGTTTCCATAGACAATGGTAATTCTTGGATTCCTCAATGTGGTCTTTTTACAAATGAAGGAAGTAGTAACGGAGGTCAACCTACAGGTGAACCTTTATACGATGGCACACAAAATGATTGGGTGCTAGAACAAATAGATTTAAGCGATTATTTAGGAGAGCAAATTGTTGTGCGTTTTCAGTTTGAATCTGATGGAGAAGTAACAAGAGATGGATTTTATTTTGACGACCTTACAGTTAATATCCTTGATGATGGAAACCTAAGTACTACAGATGTTGTTGCCTCTCAATTTAGTGTATATCCTAATCCTGTTAGTAATTTATTATATATCACTACTCCAGTTAACAAATACGCGGTGAGTATTTATAATATTCAAGGGCAGTTAATAAGTACCCCTACCACCTATTCAGGATCACAGACTATAGATTATAGTCAATTTTCTAAAGGGATTTATCTAATGAAGTTTACTTCGAAAAACTTTACAAAAACTTTTAAAATTGTAAAGGAATAGGCTATTATTTTATAATTATATTCATTTAAAGGAGGAACATAATTGTTGCTCCTTTTTTATTTCAGATTCCTGAATTATTTTCCTATTTTGCAACTTAGACAAAATTGCTATTAAATGACCGAAGTAAAACGCCTTTTCGATTTTCCGTATTATCAATTAGAAAAATTCAATCTACAAAAATCATTAGTTTCTAAATATAAAGGAGAGTGGGTAGCGACATCTACACAAGATTATATTGATAAAGCAAATGCCATAAGTAGAGGATTAATAAGATTAGGGGTTCAACCCAATGATAAAGTGGCCATTATATCGTTAACAAACCGTACCGAATGGAATATCTGTGATATTGGTATCCTACAAACAGGCGCACAAGACGTACCCATCTACCCTACCATTTCGGAAGATGATTATGAGTATATTCTTAATCATAGTGAATGTATGTATTGTTTTGTTTCTTGTAAAGAAGTAAAAGGTAAGATTGATAAAATAAAAGGTAATGTACCATCTTTAAAAGGGGTTTATAGTTTTGACGAACTTGAAAATTGCTCCAATTGGTCCGAAGTTTTAAAATTAGGGGAAGACGATAGCAACCAAAACGAAGTAGAAAAAAGAAAAGCAGCCGTTAGTGAAACCGATTTAGCAACTATTATTTATACTTCTGGGACTACAGGAAGACCGAAAGGGGTTATGCTTTCACATAAAAATATTGTGAGTAATGCTATAAATAGTTCGCTTCGGTTACCTATGGATTTAGGGAAATCTAAAGCCTTAAGTTTTCTCCCTGTATGTCATATTTACGAAAGAATGCTTTTGTATATGTATCAATACTGTGGCGTAAGCATCTATTTTGCTGAATCTTTAGAGACCATTAGCGATAATTTAAAAGAAGTACATCCCCATGTAATGTCAGCAGTTCCACGATTGTTGGAAAAAATATACGATAAGATTTATTCAAAAGGATCAGATCTTTCTGGAATAAAGAAAAAACTATTTTTCTGGGCAATAGAACTAGGTTTAAAATATGAACCTTACGGACAGAACGGTTGGTGGTATGAGTTTCAATTAAAAATAGCTCGTAAACTAATTTTTAGTAAATGGCAAGAAGCTCTAGGGGGAGATCTAAAGGCTGTAGCCTCTGGTAGCGCTGCCTTACAACCACGTTTAGCAAGAGTGTTTAATGCTTCTGGTGTTCCTGTTATGGAAGGCTATGGCTTAACCGAGACCTCTCCTGTAGTTACGGTTAACGATATGCGTGACCATCATTTTAGGATTGGTACCGTTGGTAAAGTTTTAAGAGAAACCGAAGTCAAAATCGCAGACGATGGTGAGATATTAGTGAAAGGTCCACAGGTAATGATAGGCTATTATAAAGAAACAGAATTAACCAATGAAGTGCTCAAGGACGGTTATTTCCATACTGGAGATATAGGCGAAGTGGACAAAGATGGCTTCTTGAAAATTACCGATCGTAAAAAAGAAATGTTTAAGACCAGTGGTGGAAAATATGTTGCTCCGCAACTTCTGGAGAATGCTATGAAAGAATCGTTCTTTATCGAACAGATTATGGTAGTTGGTGATGGAGAAAAAATGCCAGCTGCTTTGGTACAACTCAACTTTGACTTTGTAGTAGAGTGGGCCAAAAGAAAAAAACTAAACCTTGGAAATAGCAAAGATGAGCTCATTAAAAATGAAAGACTCATTCAAAGGGTTCAAGAAGAAATAGACCTTCACAATGAGCAATTTGGGAAGTGGGAAAAAATTAAACGTTTTGAGTTAACACCAGATGTATGGTGCATTGAATCAGGTCACCTTACCCCTACTATGAAACTAAAACGTAAAGTAATTAAGCAAAAATATATTGATCTTTACAATAAGATTTATGAGCATAATTCATAATTAAGTAGTATACTTTAAGTTTAAAATCAATTTATTTCACAAAACAACCTTATAATCAGTCATCTACATCGTTAGCTAAATGCTTTTAGATTGATTATGAATTATTGTTTTTTTTAAAAACCTGACATAAGTCATATTTCTTTTCTTACTTTTATGAAACATTTGTTACATAATTTAAAAAACAATGCCCATAAAAAGCTATTTAGCTCACCCTGTTGATGGTAAAAAAAATGCACTTATTCATGCATTAAATACTTTAGACAATTGTGAAGTAATCCCTTCTGAAAATGAAGAATTACTCATCGTCTTAACCGATACCCTGACCATAGAAGAAGATAAAAATTTAAAAGAAACGATAGATGCTTTAGACAGTCTGAAAATGATTTCTTTAGTATCTGGATTTAACACACCAAAAACGAATTAATATGCAAAGTACTCTATCTAACAGCGTTCTTTCAAGTAGACGAAGTTTTATCAAAAAAATGGCTGCTGCTGCTGCAATGACTGCTGCTGCAACCATGTTCCCAGGAATTATTTTTGCAAGTGAGCAAGAAGCTAACATTCCAAACGGAGCTAATTTAGATTGGAAAAAAGGACCTTGCCGTTTTTGTGGTGTTGGCTGTGGAATATTAGTTGGTGTTGAAGATGGTAAGGCAGTTGCTGTAAAAGGAGACCCTAACTCTAGTGTAAATAAAGGACTTCTCTGTGTAAAAGGTTACCACCAAATTATGTGTATTGGAGCTAAAGATAGACTAACGCACGCATTGGTAAAAAAGAATGGGACTTATGTTGAAACACCAATAAATGAAGCTTTAGATTTGGTTGCCAATAAAATGAAACAAACTATTGAGCAACACGGTAAAGATTCAGTAGCAATGTACACTTCTGGGCAATCTACTATCCCTGAAGGATATGTTGCTTCCAAATTAATGAAAGGTGCAATAGGTACTAATAATTTAGATTGTAATGCTCGTCTTTGTATGGCTAGTGCGGTAACTGGGTTTTTAACCACTTTTGGTGCAGACGAGCCTATGGGCTGTTATGAAGATATCAACCATGCAGATTACTTTATTACTTGGGGAAATAATATGGCAGAAATGCATCCTGTCCTTTTTTCTAGAATGTTGGATCAAAAAAATAGAAGAGGGGCAAAAATTATAGATTTTGCAACTAGAACATCTCGTTCTAGCATGGCCTCCGATAAATCTATACTATTTGAGCCACAAACCGATTTAGCAGTTGCAAATGCTATTTGCTATGAAATTATCAATAATGGTTGGGTAAATAAAGCCTTTGTAGAAAAACATTGTAATTTCACTAAAGGTCTTACCAATATAGGATATGGTCTAGAAGATAATTTTAATTTTAAAGACGAAGCAACAGGTATCTCTTTTAAAGAATATAAAGAGTTTTTAGAAGATTACACTCCTGAAAAAGTTGCCAAATATTCCAAAGTATCGGTTATGGATATTAAGTATCTAGCAACGATTTATGGAGATCCGAACAAAAAAGTAGTTTCCTATTGGTGTATGGGTTTAAATCAACATACCCGAGGAACTTGGATGAATAATTTAGTCTATAACATCCATTTATTAACTGGAAAAATATCACAACCCGGTAATGGTCCATTTTCTTTAACAGGTCAACCTTCTGCCTGTGGTACTGCTCGAGAAGTTGGTACATTTACACATAAATTACCAAAAGGAGTAGTGACAAATGAAAAAAACAGACAACTAGCTGCCAAAATTTGGAAAGTTCCATACGAACGTATTCCTGCTAAACCTACCTATCATGCTACCGAAATGTTTAGAGCGGTAGATAGAGGGGACATTAAGTTTATATGGACACAAGTTACCAATCCATTAGTTTCCTTACCCAAAACCAGCAGGTATCGTCCTGCCATGGAAAAAGAT
>MAAC01005942.1_pt1 | contig 70805 bp, 88 predicted proteins | sample 1115981 | NCBI WGS metagenome assembly MAAC01 (sample SAMN04961126, study PRJNA320927) | seawater metagenome | isolation source: sample BD02T64 sea water enriched with oil for 64 days | place: USA:Gulf of Mexico | collected 2013-07-27
TCGGCCGGTAAAGCACGTGCAGATCGAAGCGTAATATTAGCCCGATTAAAATAGGCCGCTGCTTCTAAAGAATTATCATCGGTATTTAATACGCTAGTTAATCGCTCTAAGGCTTGATCCGTTTTATTTTGTTCTACTTCATAGGCTGCTTGTGCAAATTGGGCCTTTGCCTGTTCGGGCACAGTATTAAAGTCACTTGGGCTAGTAATAAACTCATTGACTTGATTGGTTTTCCACAAGGTCAAGCCAGCTTTTCCGGCCAGTAATACGCTGGCGGCAACGACTATGACCAACAACCAATGTAATGCATTTAAATATTTATTCATGTGCTTTTTTCACTCCCCATGCGGTATAAAATTGGGCCATACCCAGTAACAACATCGTTATCATTGCCATCCAAAAGAAAGGTGCAGATTTATCTTCGCGTGGAATAATCTCTTCAACAATTAACGGTTGTTTTTGCTGTTGATCGATAGTGTCTATTGCTTCTGAGAAGCTTTTTACCGATTCAATTTCAAATACGTGGTAAGGCACACCCAATGATTTAAAGAACTTATGTAATTTCTTTTCAGGCGTATTTGCCCACGAATCATCTGTGCTTTCCTCATCAATTCGTAAGCCTGTTGTTGAACGCATATAGATCCAATATAGAGTCAAATTTTCACGTTTATATAATTCAGTAATAAGCTGCTTATTTTCAGCTGAAAATTCTTGACCACCATCGGATACTAATAACACTGTCCGTGATCCGGAATAGGTTTCCTTAGCGTACATTTCTGCTGCGGTGATCATCGCTTTAGCAATATTAGTTTCAGATAAGCCCTTACCCAATGCACTGGCATTAATCGTTTGGCGTATTGAATCTTTGTTATAACTTAACGGTAATAAATCTAAGGCTTTATCACTAAATAATACAAAGCCAAAACGATCATCAGGTCGTTTATCAACAAACTCTAATAAGTACTTTTTGGCAATACGTCGTTTACTATCACCCTTACCAACAGTTCGGTTTACGGCTAACGCCTTATCTCGAGTAGAAAAGGGATCATCCATACTGCGACTTCTATCAACTAAAATAACCACCTCGGCACCATTACCGACTCGCTCAATCGCCTTCTCAGGTATATAAGGTTTTGCTAAGGTTAAAATTAAACTAGCAATAGTTAACGAGGCTAATAGTTTGAGCAAAAATCCCGTCGCATCTGATAGAGGGTCCTCTGGAACAAAATTGCTCCAAGCGACGACTTTACTTTGACTATGGCTTAACCATGGCAAAGCAATCAGAGGGAGTAGCCACATCATCATCGATGCGCCCCACTGTAATCCAAAAAATGTCATGCCAGCATCTCCTTAGCACGACACGCTTTAGCCAACTTCCTCACATCAGCAATATCAGGACCTTGTGCTGATTTTCGTGCAAAGAAATGTTGTTCTGATTGTTGGTAAAACTGTTGGATTTCTTCACTCAAAGGCGTTAACCAGACATGGTTTGTTATCAGCGTATCTAATTCACCATAGACAACAATGGTATCTGCAGTGTGGTTAAAAGCAGTGTGTAAAACACGTGCCGCCTGATCAGGTGTCACACTGTGCCAACTAAGACGTGATAGTTCATGTACCGCTTGAGAAAAAGGCTGTCTATTTTTGGTTTTCCAGCCAAAATGCCACAGTGCTAATATCAGCCCGGTGACCACTGTAATACTGATAAACAAGGTCAAATTATTTTCTATCTTGGTGGTTGAAATCGGAGTAGCTTCAATATCCGCTTTCATAGCGATATTGTTAGGCCCTCCGGTGACAGCCAATGACGGCCCGATAGTTAACGCTGTAGTAGGAATAGCAAGCCATTTCCCATCGGCAGCTTTAATATCAAAGGTGGGCGTATCAATACGGGTGTTATTAAGGGGCACATTAACAATTTGATAATGGAAGGCTAGTTGCGCTAACGAAACATCAATGTTTTTTAGATATAACCAAGTACCATAACGCGCCTCTTGTGAGGGCAGACTTGACTCATCAATGCCATTTTCAAGCGAACTGATATCAATAGTAACGGTTACATCATCACCTAATAATAATCCCCATGTGCGATCAATTTGGGCAATAAGTGTGTCAGCCGCCATGCTGTTTGTGCTGAATAAACTGCTTAACAAAACAAGCAGTGTGAGAAAACGTGTTTTCATATTATGTCCTGCCCAAAAAGTAATTACTTAACTGCTCGCCTGTGACCTCACCATCGGTAAAGAAAGGTCGAACACGATGACGCATAAAGCACGCGTTAAGCTGTTCAAAGTGATCATCCATCGTTTTTTGCCAACGTTTTTTGATACTAGGACGCATCCAAACATTACGATATTCACCCGTTTCTGAATCTCTCATTTCAGTCCAGCCTGCATGTGAAGGCAGGTGATTAACATCATCATGCTGCCAAACAATAGGCACAACGGTGTAACGCGATAGTTGCCGTAAGGCTTTATCAACGACATCAATATCACAACAAAAATCGGAAGCTAAAAAGACGATGGCATGCGTGCTAGTAATCATATTCGCTGCATGAATCAGCCCATCTACCCCGGCTGAATTTGCGGCTTCTGCATCACGAATCATATCGGCTGCTACATTGGGCATGCTACGTTGCCGAGTAGGCATCATATAAACATCATGACGCAAGCCAGAATCAAATCCTGCCAAACCAAAACGATCCCCTAGACCAACTGCTGAATGGGCAATCAATTGAGTTAGATTAGCTAACTGCTCATGGTTCACATTCGATACGGCCATCGAGCCTGATAAATCAGCCATCATCCATAAGGTGATAGGCGATCGCTGTTGATAACGCCTGACTAAATAACTATCACCACCGGTAGATAAGTTGTTTCTGAGGCTGGCTCGTAAATCTAAACGACGAGGATCAGGATAATCAAACAGGTTTGCAAAACCTGCAAAACTATCACCTGTTCCTAGTGATTTACCGCTGTGTACACCAGGAAGGCTGCCATACACATTATGAGGATAACGGTAGTTAAACTCATCTTGTCTTGAGATACCCATAACTACATCCTAATTGAGAAATAAATTATATTGAATAACGTTTTCATCAGTTAAGGTGCTGAGATATGGTCACGTAATGCAGCAATAAATTGCGGCATGATTTGCTCACGACGACCTTCATAAATAGGTGATAAAAAGACGCGGTGACTTAATGTTGCATATAAGATGTTATGTACATCATCCGGTAGAACATGGTCGCGACCTTCTAACCATGCCGATACTTTAGCTGCACGGACCATGGCTGACATACCACGAACACTAGCTCCAGCAACCACAAGATCTTCCATAAATACATCTGGAATTTCAATACCAAATTCATGCGGTTTCCAGGTGGCATCCCAAATATGAATAATGTAATTTTCAATTTCTTCCGAGACAAAAATGGCTTGTTGCACGTCACGGTCTAAGTTATTTAATTCACTGTAATCTAGTAAGGGTTCAGATAATTTACTTAATAAGGCATCGACATCATGGAATTTAGAATCAAAGATAAGCGCTTTACGATGTTCAATCTGTTCAGGATTAGAGACATTGATTTCAAATAAGAAGCGATCACGGGCCGCAGCACTTAGCTCAAAGGTTTCTTCTTTTTCAACACCGTTTCTATCAGCAAATACCACCATATGGGGGAAGGTGTATTCACGACCAAAAGCTTCAGCACTACGCTCAGCCATGGCTCTTAATAATAACGATTGAACTTGTGGGCGAGCACGGTTAATTTCATTGAAGAAAAATACCGCTGTATCTTTACCGTGAGTAATGAGGGGACCGGGATCGATTACCGGTTTACCTTCGCTATCCACCCATGCACTATAGAGTAGATCATTCGGCATTAAATCCACACTACCTTCAATACGACCAAAAGAGCCACCTAATGCTTTAGAAAAAGCACGCAGTAAAGTAGTTTTACCAACACCCACACCACCTTCTAGCAAGACATGGCCACGTGCATGTAAAGCAATCAAAATAAGTCTAATAACTTTCTCTTGACCAATAACAACCGTGTTCACTACCTTTTCTAAAGCTAAGGCTTTGTCACGTGCAGATTGCAGGTTTTGTGGATCAATGTTCACTACTGTTTTTAAGGCGGAATTTTCGTCGCGTGCAGATTGCAGGCTTTGTTCTTCTAACATTGGTGCATCCTCTCTCTATAATTTATTTAATATTGTGTGTTGCCATTAAGGCAATTTTTCACATTCAATTGTTTTAAGAGGCTTCTTTGTCCTCTTTTTTCAATAAATGGCATTCAAAAAAACGTCCATTCATTGCTTCTTTTAAAAATAAAACATTTGAAGTGACACAGGAAAAATGTTTCAAATGGCACAGGACAAATGTTTGAAAAGCACAGGAATAGTCTCAGAGAATTAATTCAAAGTATAAGTTTTTATTTTTATCAGTTTGATAACTTTTATGAATCAATAGTGTCGAGGAATGGGGATAAATGACGTTGTTTAAGGTGGTTGTCAGAATAACTACATCTTCAGAAGTTGAAATTGCTAAGTGGACACATTGGATAAATATTGCCTATACTCCAGACTAAACCTAACTCATTGGTACAAGGACGTTTGCTATGGTATTGCCTTTCAGAATCTATAAACGATTAGCGGACAAGGTGTCCCCTAAACTCTCATTAGCCTTATGAATAAAACAATGAGAAATTTACTTGTAGCCATACTAATCTCGCTTTTTATCTCTGTTGCTACCGCAAGCGATCTGACGGATAACGACAAGTTACAGTTTGCCCAGGGGCATGAAGAATTCAAAGGTGGCAATTACGGTAAAGCACTAGAAAAATGGCTTCCTATTGCAACTGCTGGAAATGTTCATGTACAAATGAGCGTGACTGCTGCTTACGAAGCCAAAGGCGACATTGAGAGCCGAAAGCAAGCCTTAGGTTGGTATAAAAATGCTGCTGCTCAAGGTCATCCCGTGGCACAGGATCATTTAGGGGCTGCTTACGCAAAAGGAGAGCTATTAGAACGTGATATCTATAAAGCCATTGAGTGGTTCACTAAGGCAGCTGAGCAAAATAATGTACATGCCCAATTCGCTCTAGGCTACACATATAGCCAAAATAAAGAAATTGAAAAGGACTTTAAAAAAGCTGCATATTGGTACGAAAAGGCAGCAACTAATGGGCATGTTGTGTCACAAAATGATCTGGGCTATATGTATGAAAATGGTTTAAGTGTGCCAAAAAATATCGAAAAAGCGGTTTTTTGGTATAGCGAATCTGCAATTAAGGGTAATAAAGAGGCACAATTAAACCTTGGTTATCTTTATTCTGTAGGTAAAGGTGTAAAAAAAGATCAAACGGAAGCTGTCGAATGGTATAGAAAAGCGGCGGAACAAGGCGACCGCCGTGCCCAGTTCAATTTGGGAATAAGATATATAGAAGGTAATGGGGTTGAAAATCTAGATCGTACAGAGGGTATAAAATGGTTGAAATTATCTGCAGCTCAAGGGTTTACTCGAGCACAGCAAGAACTTGCAGAAATTGAATAAAATGACTAACAAGCCAAGGCCAAACAGTGGCACGGCTTTTTTCAAACGTTAAGTTTGTTTGCTAATTGATCTTTGATTAACGCACAAAAATTTTCAGCCGTTCTTTTTCTAATCCCATTGCTAGTCATGAGTATTCCAATTGTTCTGGGCGAAAGCTCAGGATTTAAGTCAAACAATGCCAGTCTATGTTTTGACTTTAACCTTGAAAAGGCTTCTGGCAGGATACTGAAAGATAAACCGCTTTCGACTAAGTCGAGAATAAATGAGATGGTATTTACTTCAGTAATATTGGAATACTGAATATGGTTATCTGCAAAGTAGGTATTTACGATTCTTCTTGTTTCAAAATGCTCAGGTAGCAGAACCGCTTTTAGATGATGGGGTTTTCCTGACATGATGTCCTGAGCTAAGTCAGCGTGATTAGGAGAAACGAGTAGCTTCCAGTTTTCAGTAAATAATTTTTCAAACTGTATGTTTTTGTATTCTTTTTTCAAGATGAAACCAATACCAATATCTATTTCACCATTAGACACCTTTTGTTCAATTTCCTGATTGGTCATTTCTTCTACATGTAAAGAAATGTTGGGGTGTGTTTTATCAAACTCGATCACTAAATTACGAAGATAAAGCGCATTGATTGACTGAAGTACCCCGATCTTAAGGCTGCCTGACACACCACCTTCAATATCTGTAACGGCTTCTTTTAACCGTTCGACTTCATTTAGAATTCTTTTTGCCGTAGATAAAACAAGGTCACCACTTTCAGACAGTTTGACTCTACGGCCAACCCGGTCAAATAAACTGGTACCGAGTTCTTGTTCGAGTTGTTTGATTTGATTACTTAATGCGGGCTGAGTAATACATAGTTTTTCAGCAGCCCGATGAAAATGTTGTAACTCGGCAACCACTTTAAAATAGCGTAAATGTCTTAGCTCCACTGACCGCTCCAGTTTAATTGATAAATAATAACTATCAATATGATACAAATATAAACTTATACTTTCAAATAAATGTTTGCCATGATGTATGCCATAGTCAATACGGACAAATGGAAGGTTTAAATGGCGATTAAAAAATACAGCTCATCTGATTTTGGGGAAACATCAGATAACTTAAAAACGTATTTACCTCAGAAACTTGCACATAAACAAGTCGAATCAGGTGACATTAGTAAGAAGTTTTCATCAGAAAGAAAGCATCCTGTACATATTGTTGATTTACCCAGCCATTCTATTAGTATGACCATTGGTGGATTGTTGCCAGGTGATAGATCAAACCGTCACCGACATACATATGAAACCGTCGCTTACATCTTGGAAGGGCGTGGTTACTCAATGATTGAAGATATAAAAATAGAGTGGCAAGCAGGCGATGCCATCTATATTCCAACTTGGGCATGGCATCATCATGTCAATCTTGATGAAAATAAACCCGCCAGATATTTAGCCTGTGAAAATGCACCATTGCTGCAAAATTTAGGTCAACTAGCTATTCGTGAGGAAGCATAATGTCGAAGAAAGAATTTTCAGGAATTATTGCGTATACCATTACGCCATTTTTCAGAAAAAATGATCAAATAAATTTGGACGTTATGTTCGAGGTAATTGATGATTTGATTGGCTCGGGTGCAAATGCAATTGCAGGCCTAGGTAGTGCAGGTGAATGTGCTTATCTCAATGATGAAGAATGGCAGTTAGTCGCCAGAGAGACAATCAAATATGTGGCCGATCGTGTGCCAGTGATTATTGGTATCTCTGAATTAACAACAAAAAAAGCCGTTGAACGTGCTATCTATGCCAATAAACATGGGGCTGACGCCATCATGGTTTCACCATTTTCATATTACAAACTGACGGAAGATGAAATCTTTGATCATTACCAAGCAATATCTGACGCCATCGATATTCCGATAATGGTTTATAACAATCCAGCTACGTGTGGTGTTGATATGTCACCAACCTTCATGTTGTCGATGATTGAGCAAATTGACCATGCTGAAATGATCAAAGAAAGCACCGGTGATATTCAAAGAATGCATCAAATCCATCAAGAATCGAATGGTTCAGTACCATTCTTTAATGGCTGTAACTATATTGCTTTAGAAGCCATCAATGCAGGTGCACAAGGTTGGTGTACGGTTGCACCTAGCCTTATTGGTGACTTACCCAAGCAGTTATTTGATGCTATAAAAGCAGGACAAAAAACCGAATCAAAAGCACTGTTTTACCAACAATTAGACCTGTTGGAATTCATTGTAAAAGGTGGCTTGGCATCGACGGTTAAAGCTGGACTTGAAATGAAAGGTATAGATGCAGGTGATGCAAGACTGCCTTTAAAACCTTTGCCTGAATCAAAAAGACAACAACTACACGATATTCTCAAATCAGTAGAGAAATAGAACTAAGTATTACTTCTCTGTCTTCGAAATGCGAGGTTCAAAATATCGAAAACCAACTACTTGAAGAACTAATGCCTCTGCAAACCAATGAGTTGGTCAAACAAGTACGCGTCTAAGGGGGATTGAGCTCAACAAAACCTTTGATGAGCAAATGGACTGGTTACCTACTTTTATCGTTGATCAAGGGGTATTGATTAGGCCGTTTAGAAACTTGGTCTACATCATACCCCCATATATTATCAGTAAGATGATTTGACTATCTTAACGTCAGCAATGGGCAAGATTGTTCAGAAACTATCGACTGTTTTATAAAGAAAAGAGGAGCAAGTTAAAAGAACAACTCTACCTTCTGTTATGTTCTTTCATGTTTTTAAAACTCATTTATAGTATTAAGAATCATTAGCATTATTATTAAACAGATGGTATTTTAGCTGTCCAGTTTCAAATGCTTTCAAAAAGAATCTCAATACAAAACATGAAGATAAAGTGGAACCGAGTAAACCGTAAAATACATAAGTGGGGCGCAATTATTTGTGCCTTACCGATTCTCGTTGTGCTTATCAGTGGCATCTTACTTATATTGAAAAAAGAAGTTGAGTGGGTGCAACCACCTACGGTTAAAACAGAATCACGGACGTCACATTTAGAGTTTGAACAAATTCTAGCCGTGGCTAAAACAGTGGAAGAGGCTGGTATTACTGGTTGGCACGACATCAAACGTTTAGATGTGCGTCCCAATAAAGGCGTTATTAAGATACAAGCTGAAAACCAGTGGGAAATTCAGTTGGACTACGCCACAGCAGAAGTCTTGCAAGTAGCCTACCGTCGTTCCGACTTTATCGAAACCTTACACGACGGCACGTTTTTCCATGATGCGGCCAAGTTAGGCTTGTTTTTACCGGCAGCCATCATCTTGTTAGTGCTTTGGATTACCGGTCTTTATTTATTTCTATTGCCCTATTTAGTGAAAAAGAAATCACCAAAGGCCGTCGCGAAAAAAGCGGCAGTTGTTCAGGCCACGCCTTAAGGTTAGAAACTCGCTTTCATACCCAAGATTAAATTTCTACCTGGCTCGTTAGAACCTGAACCATGGCTACGATAGGCTTCATCAAATACATTATTCAATTGCAGGGTAAGTAGTAAGTTACTATTGCTTTGCCAGCCACTGTAGATATTCAATAGCTGGTAAGAAGGTGTACCGCCTGGTGGAATTCGTTCGGTATCGTTCTTATCACCTTCACTGAGTTTATCGGCTTGGGCAGTAAGGGTTAGGTCTATGCCTAACCATTTAGTCTTGTCATCACTTTTCCATTCAAGACCTATGTGAGCGGTTATAGGCATAATGCGACTGAATGGCTCGGTTACTTCGGTAAACGAACTGATAAAACTATCTCTGGTTAAGCGACCTTCTAACCATGTAATGTCAGCATGTGTTGAAAAATTCGAGTTCCATTGGTAGTTCAAATCAAACTCAATGCCTTGAATAAAACCATCAGCGCTATTTTGCTTGCTGACTTCTATTAAACCGCCACCTGTGATCGTGCCTGTTGGTGTGCTGGCAATAAAGTCTTTAATCTTGGTGTAGTAATAGGTGGCTTCAAATTGCAGATCAGCTTGTTTGAGTTTAAAGCCCGTTTCGTAGGTTAAGAACTTCTCAGGTTCCAAGTTGGTGGCAGCGACTTCTGTTTCATTGCTACGACTTTTACCAAAACGACTTAAATCAGCAACATTAGGTGCACGAAAAGATTGACTCACACCAGCCCAGACAGACTTTGAACCATCAACTGTTAAATCATAACTGGCTTTGATGGCACGGGATAAGTTATCCCAGTCTTGTTGGTAGGACGCAGCAGTATTGCTAACAGGATCTTCGAATCGACCGATATCAACATCAACATAGCTATAACGTGTGCTGAGATTTAGGCTAAGACGTTCTGTTAACTCCAGCTTGGCCTGAATATAACTACCAAAGATGCCATATTCAGCATCATCACCTATAGGACCTTGGATTTTAACTTCATCAATTTCACCATTAGCTAAAAAGTCGATACGACCGCTATCAACCTTATCTAGGTAATAATCAAAACCATAGGTTAAAGCGATATTATTGATGGTACTTTCAAGTTGTAAATCGATGCCAACCATATTTGAATCAAAGAAGTCATCAATGCGTTTGCCATCAGATTTAAGACGATCCCCATCTTCTTGCCAGCGTTGGTGGGAGAGAGTCAATGTTGCTTGCTCAATATACTCATTAAAATCGTAGCCAGTTAATTTTAGGTAATTAAGCTGACGTTCTTGATCTTTTAAGCGTAGTAGATCGTCGCCAACCTTCGTTCCTTCAAATGATTTAGAAAAAATCGTTGAATGGGTACGCCATACATCATCTTGGTTTAAGTTTTGATGCACGACAGTCAGATCCCATTGATCATTTATTACTAGATCAAACCGTAGATCGACCGCATATTCGTCGTAGCCTGTATGAGCCAACTTGCCGAGATCTGCGGCATCAACATCACCAAAGTTTTTACGTGTAAACCCACCAATTAAACCCCATTGTTGCCCTTGGCCAAATTCTAATTCTGTGCGACTAACAAAGCTATTTTCAGCAGTCGCATAACGCAGTGATTCAGAACCATGAGTAAAAAATTCACCTACACTTTCATTTAAGAATGAAGCTTGTTTGGTTTGTAAGTTTATAGTGCCGCCGATGGCATCACTGCCATATAAAGCCGAGGCAGGGCCGCTGAAAATCTCAATAGCATTTAGGTTGCCAACATCAATGAGTGAAAAATATTCATTAGGACCGTCACGATAAACCGAGTTGTTATATCTCACCCCATCAATCAATGCCAAGGTGCGATAACCAGTAAAACCACGAATAAAGGGAGAACCTTGACCGTTGGCTGTTTTTTGCACCATCACACCTGGCACTTGATTTAAAGCCTCGGGTAAGCTTCTCGGGATTTTTTGTTCTAGTTCATAACTATCGATGGTGTGAATAGTGTTTGCTGATATTAAGGTCGAGCTTTGTAAGCGTGGCGCGATGACGGCTAGTGACTCGATCTTGATTGGATTCTGTGTGGATACGGTATCAGCTAGAGCGTTACTGGTTGCTATTACTAAGCACACAAGTAGAGAGATTTTTTTCAAAGATAGTTTTCGTTATAAAGATTGTAAATGCGATCATTATAGCTAAAATAAATAAATACGTTAATCTTATTGATAATGATTCGTAATTGGATCTATAATGTGCCAGAGTAAAAAAACGAAGAACTAACTCATCTTTTATCAAACATTAATTAGGACAAAAATTATGCGCGCTAAACATTTAGTCGCTGCAAGTGCTGGAGTGATGCTTTTAGCTAGCCCATTAACACAGGCAGAAGAAAATCTATGGATCTACGCTAAAGGTACTGATACTCGCCCACAAGGTAGTGTGGAAGTTAAACTAAGTGATGTCAGTCGTTTTGATAAAGGGTCTGGTGACTATAGGTTTCATGATATTCGCCCTGAAATTGAATACGGTGTTACCGATAAATTAACTGTTGGTGCTGAGATTATGATTTTTGATCATAATTACTCAGTGAATAGTGATGATTTAGGACCGATGGTCGACACTCAAGGTGGCATCGGTAGCCGTTTTAATGATACCCAATATGGTGGTTTTGAGTTAGCTCTTAAATACAACATCTTAAGTCCATACAAAGACTTCATGGGTTTCTCTGTTGGTCTAGGTTATGAAAACCGTGAGAAATACCGTTTAGATGGTGGTGACATTAAACAGGATTCATTTACAGCCACATTATTCTTTCAAAAGAATTTCCTAGATGACACCTTAGTGTTTGTATTAAACCCAAAAGTAGAATTTGAACGTCGTAAAAACGATGGTGGTGATGAAAAGGTCTTAGAAGAAGAAATCTCTTTGGATGTATCTGCGGGTGTGTCATACCGTTTCGCCCCGAAATGGTTTATTGGTCTTGAAGCAAGGCATCAATCTGATTATCTAAACCCACAAATAAATGGTGAGTTTGATCCAGAATTAGATCGTTCAAGTTTCGATCTAGGTGATTTCCGTATAGGTTCGCAACATCAATACGCATACTACTTAGGCCCAACAATTCACTATGCTGAACAAACATGGTGGGCAACTGCTGGTGTGTTATTCCAAGTAGCAGGTGGTGGTCGTGCAGATGGTGATGCCAATAAAGATAACCGAAACTATGATGAGCATGAGAAATACCATGTTGGTTTGTCTCTAGGTTATGAATTCTAAGTTGGATAAATTCTTACCTAAATATGAATAGACGGAAGTTTGCTAAATTCCTAGGCTTAACAGCGGGCAGTGTTTTACTGCCCGCTTTTGTCGTTAATGCAAAAACGTATCTGACTTTAGAGCAGGCTAGACAGCTGCTATGGGAAGATAAAAGCATGACACAAATCTCCTTAGAACTTAGCCCTGAACAAATGCAGGCCATTCGCACTGCTTCTGATGTACGTGTGCGAAACCCAAACATGAAAGTGTGGAAAGTTGATGGGGGGGGGTGGTTTATCGTTGACCAAATCATCGGCAAACATGAAAACATTGATATGGCCTTTGCCTATCATGCGGATGGCACGGTTAAGGGGTTGGAAATCATGACCTATCGTGAGACTTATGGTTTTGAAGTGGATAACCCAAAGTGGCGTATGCAATTCCATGGCAAAAACCATAGCCAGCATTTAAAGCTAGACCATCAAATCAAAAACATTTCGGGTGCGACCTTATCGTGCCGACATATCACGGATGGTATTAATCGCTTGAACCATACGTGGAAGTTAGTGTTACAACATTTGGCCTAACTAACAATGAATACACTACAGCGTTGTAAACCATTATTAGGCACCTTTGTTGAAGTAACAGTGCAAGATGATGTGAGTGATAAAGCGTTGATAGAGCAGAGTAATGCTGTATTCAAAGAAATAGAGCACATTGAAAGCACTATGAGCTTTCATAATAAATACAGTGAACTTAGTTTTATTAACCGATATGCCCATCGTCGACCGGTGTCCATGTCTAAAGATATGTCTAAGGTCATCAATCAAGCTTTGGTATTGAGTTATTTAACCAAAGGGGTTTATGACATTTCAGTGGCTCCCGATCTCGTTAGCTCAGGTTTACTTCCGGATCATGATTATGACGTAGATCCTCATGCTAGTTGGCAAGATGTGGTGATTATCAGCGAGCGAATTCATTTCAATCGACCTTTAACTCTCGACCTTGGCGGTATTGCTAAGGGGTATGCTGTAGATAAAGCCGTGGCAGCAGCTGATGGTAATTGCCAAGTTATCGTCAATGCCGGTGGTGATTTAAAAATGTCGCACTGGCAAAATCAACATGCATCTATTAGAGTGCCGGATTCGACATCAGGTCAAACCATAGATATTCCCATGCAAGCCGCAGCAGTTGCTACTAGTGGTCATTATTTTTTGGATGGCGACATCGCTATTGTCAACGCTAATACCAAGCAAAAAGTGGATGATGATATTAGCGTCTCAGTGTTTTCAAATTCATGCATGTTGGCCGATGCCTTAACCAAAGTGGATTTTTTATATGAAGGCAGTGCTTCAATAATATCGGCATTTCAGGCAAAGACTTTTCGCATGGATCGTAGCGGTAAAACTTTAATGTGAAGGCACAATGATAAAAGCAAAGTTTTCTAATTTTTACCGCCGAACTTTATATGCCTTGTTTACGCTGAGCTGGCTGAGTGGCGGCGCCTTTTTCGCTTTGAGCCGTTGGTTTATTGTTGAAGGTGAGTTTGGCCCAGAAAAACATCCTTGGCAGTTCCCGGTGTTAATGGCACATGGTGCTTCTGCATTTATGGTGATCTTCTTTTTTGGTTTTATCATGGCATCTCATGTGCCAGTAACATGGAAGTTAAAAAAGATCAGAACATTAGGAATATTGTTAGGTTCCGCCGTTAGTTTTCAGATTATTTCAGCTTACCTGTTATATTATTTGTCGAATGAAGCTGTACGTGAGGTAATGGCGAATCTACATGCAGCCGTTGGTTTTTCGCTGCCCATTATTCTGACCATCCATATTCTTCACGCGATACGGCTAAGGCGGCAAGCCAAAAAAATTGCAATGTCGATGTGAATTTATAGAATGTTAAGTATCGAACAGGGAAAATCCTGATCGATATCAGGCGTTTAGCTTATTTCTATCTCAGAGCGACTTGGCCATAATGTATTCCAACGTTGACAAGAAAACTTCTTGCAACACTAAAATAACTAATAACGAGGATATTATTATGTGGACTACACCAGAATACTCAGATATGCGTTTCGGCTTTGAAGTAACAATGTACATCTGCAATCGTTAAGATTGATTAAATAGAAAAAGCCCCTGAAGTGAAAACTTCAGGGGCTTTTTTTTGCCTTGAATTTTACTTTTTACCGTAAATTATGCCCAGCGCGATCCCTGTTACAACATACTGAATAAATTGGAAAACGGCATTGTAGATTAAATAGGTTGAGATCGGATTGATGTCGACTTTAGCTGCCATAGCAAAGCCCATCACGGAATATACTACCAATCCCATAATAAGACTGAACGTAACACCGTTAAGAATTGCATTACCGCTACGATAAAAGAAAGGATAGAGGTAGGCGATAACGATGCCCTGAACTAACATGGAAAGCATGCCTAAGGGGATATTGGGTTCCACGCGGGTATATGCACCCAACTCAATATATAAGTCATGGAACCACATCATATGCCATGGATAAGCAATGGCCATAGTAAGTACGACATACGATATCGTCGCCATGATTATCTTTTTAGTGTTCAACTCTAAACTCCCCATCTGAAAATGAAATCTACTTGCATTATGCAAGTCGAGTCAAATATTAAACTGACGGCTTGCGTTTTGCAAGTGGTATTATGAAGCCATGAAACAAAATCAATTTAAATCACATTGTCCAATCAACTTTGCTCAAGAGACCTTCGGAGATAGATGGAGTCTTCTGATTATCAGAGACTTAATGTTCAAAGGTAAGCAATATTACGGTGAGTTTTTGACTTCGGATGAAAAAATATCAACTAACATCTTGGCTGCTAGATTAGATAAGCTGGAGCAGGTCGGGTTGATAACTAAATCGATAGACCAAGAAAACCATTCAAAAAAAATATATGGCTTAACACCGAAAGGCATTGATCTCATGCCTATGCTTCTGGAAATGATTGTTTGGGCTGCCAAGTATGATGAACAGACAGAAGCGCCAGCTGAGTTTATTGCTAGTTTTGAGAATGATAGAGCTGTACTTATTGAGCAATTGAAAGAGAACTTATCGCAATCAAATTAGATGTTATACCGGCTGGCTATCTCTCGATAGCATCATAGTCATTTTGTGCTTCTAATACTTTCTCTATATTACCTTCTGACCAATTACGTATTTCATTAAGCATCGTAATTAAAGAGTGACCAAGGTCGGTCAACGTATATTCAACCTTGGGCGGAACGGTTGGATACACTTTTCTAGTTAACAAACCATCTCGTTCCATGCCTCTCAAGGTTTGGGTGAGCATCTTTTGTGAAACACCTGAAATCTCTTTTTTTAATTCACTAAAGCGTTTGGTTCTTTGGCTTAAAGAACCAACGACTAACACTGTCCATTTATCGGCGATTCGGTTTAAAACCTGCCGAGTAGGGCAATCCTTATTATAAATATCCCAACTTATCATTACGTAACCTATTGAATAGTTAAAAAGTCACTTTTAGGTGACTACAAAACTTTTAAGTGCCTTCTTTCTAAAAGATACTATTGTGAATACTATATTTCTCACGCAATAAATACAACAACACAGGAGCAAATATTAATGCGTAAAAATTTAAACTCAATTATTAAAAGTTCTTTTTTCACAATTGCGATTCTATTAGGAGGAAATGCAATGGCTCAAAATATTCAAGATCAAAATAAAGCAATCATTGGACAATTTGCTGAAGAAGTCTTCATCAATAAAGACCTATCTGGTTTAGATAAATATATATTAGAAGATTATATTCAACATAACCCTTTGGTCGAGCAAGGCCGTGTTGGGTTTCATGCGTTCTTCAAAAACTGGTTTGAAGGTGTACCTGACTTTGAATATAGCTTGAAGAAAATCATCGCCGATGAAGATTCAGTATGGGTATATGGAACATATTCAGGCACCCAAACCGGTGATTGGTTGGGTATCCCTGCAACCAATCAGCAATACAGTATTGATGCGGTCGATATTTTTCGTATCGAAGACGGCAAGTTGGCTGAACATTGGGATGTAATCGACGTTTATACCCTGTTTAAACAACTAGGCACCATTTAGTATGTTGGCAGCCTCTAGATCATAGGGGCTGTCATTTTTCCCAAGTGAAAACAATATTCATATGGTTTTTATCTCGTCTAATTCTCCATGGGTTCCATTCAAATACGAAATCCTTCATCAAGAATCCGCAGTAGAGTATAGCCATGACTAGGATGCTCCAAGCCCAAGCGTTCATCGAAACAGGCTCTCCAATGCCAGCACCTAATAGTACAGCCCCGATGAGAATGCCTGTCATACCAACTGTCGACTCTATACACATACACCGAGCAGCAACGCCATTGGTCTGTTCATCATTTTGTTTTCTAGACAACAACCAAAGGTCACGTAGCAAACTTTGGAATAAAATCAGTGCCGACATAGCTAAGAACAACCGTCCGGCTGGAATGATGTCGGGTAATACAGTTGCTAGATAAAAGATACCCAAGCCTGTGATTGGAATGATTGCGAGTTCAATTTTTTCAGCGCCAGTCATGTCTGCACCTTTGAATATACTTCGGGTTCTTGTTGTGTTGCACAATGAATACTGCCACCACCACTAGCGATCCCATCAATGGCAATTTGCTCAATACGGTGATTAGGAAATACTTTTGCTAATTTATCTTTAGCGGCATTATCCGTTTTTGTATCACCAAATTTCTGCATGATAATGGCGCCATTACAGACATAGTAGCCGACATATCCTGCGGCAAAGTCTTTTGTTCCGTACTTCGTATTGATATCCCATGGAGTATCCAAAATAACCAGATTTAATGGGTTTCCTTGTGCATCCGTCGATGATTGAAGGATGTTTATATTATCTCGGGTGATCTGATAATCATATGAATCTTCATCGGTATCTCGACTGACAACGACGACACCGGGTTTGGCGAAGCGAGCATAAAAATCGGTATGCCCATCAGTAATGTCTCGCCCCTTGATCCCTTTTAGCCAGATAATTTTGTCGAGTCCGAGCAGTTCTTTTAACTCAGCTTCAATGTCTTGTTTGTGCCATCCAGGATTACGATTATCATTGATGATGCAGCTTTCAGTCATGATCGCTGTGCCTTGACCATCCACTTCGAAACAGCCACCTTCTAAAATAAGACTTGATCGGATGCTTTGTACGCCGGCTTGTTGGGCTACAAAGTCAGCCACTTTGCTATCAAATTCATAGGCTTGATCTTCTCCCCAGCCATTGAAGTTAAAATTCACGGCAGATTTCTGCCCCTCTTCATTAATGACAAAAGTAGGGCCGGTATCTCGCATCCACAGATCATTCATATTGAACTCAATCAGTTCAATGGGATAATTATGGCTATTTAAATCACCAAGGAGCGCCATGGCAATATCGTAATCTTGTTTTCGAACCAGCATGCTCACAGGCTCGTATTGGGCAATGGTTTTAGCAATGCTTGCCAAGTTACGTTGGACTTCAGGCACCTGATTTTCTGCCCAGATGTCATAACTGGCAATAAAAGCCATCCAAGTACGCTGATGGCGCTCACCTTCTTCGGGCATAAACCATTCGCTACTATCAAGTGAATTTGTCGATGCTGCTCGGCTAGCAGAAAAGAAAGAGCCTCCGCCTAGAATCATTAACAGTTGAGTGAATTTACGCCTTGAGATCATGGTATTTCCTTATGTGTGTAGCAGACTGGTTTATGGTCTCATGACTTTTAATTATCTGCATGCCATCGTGAAGCTGGTTTGGAGTTCGGTCGCATATGAAATCAGAGAATATTTAATAATTACAAGGAATTACCTTTAAACTTATTACTCCAAGTGATAACGCTAATATAGGCAAAAACAAATACACTATGTACAACAACGTCGTGCCACGGATTACCAATAATCCAATCTTGATGCGCGTTGCTGACGCCGATAATTCCAATCCAGCCATGCCGAAGCAGCATTAATAATGCAAACCAATATTTTTGTGGGTTAGGTGTTTTGGCAGCAATAAAACAGGCAATACCAATAAAGATATAAAAGAGAGAAAGGCTGGAAAATGCAGACACTGTTAATGGCGTGCCTGTTTCAGTTAAAGAAACAATGGTTCCATATGTAGAGTACGGAAACAGCCAAGAAACTACTCCGAAAACAAAAGTAATGAAGAAATCTACATATAAGACAATATTAAGTGGCTTTTCTTTTAATTCCATCATTAATCCAATACCCATTGATCAGAAAAAATGCTTTCACCGCCAAGTAAACCATATCTAACCGGGAAGCTCAGTAAGCAAATTGATTAGTTCTGCGTATTCCGTTTAATTATGTCCCTGCTATATTACCTTTTTTGGCTTTTTAGGTGGCAGTGATTTAACGAACGATTCACAGATTTTTAGCCATCCATGTAAATCAGCATCGCTTTCGAAACCTTCAGGTGACACATAAATCATGCCTTTCATCGCTTTACCGGTAAAGTCCATTTCAGCTGCATGTTGTTTATTTAGGCACTCATCATAATTATCGGGGGCCTACACGACACATGAGCATGTCACCGACGATGCCACAGCACATATGGTCTGAAACCATAAAACAAAGCCCACCAAACATCTTTTTGGCATCGACGTCTGATCGATCTTGAAAATAGTCTTGCAGCCGTGCGGCTAATCCTTCATCAAATGCCATGGTGTACCTTAGTTTACTGCGAGTTGATAGGTTGTAAATTTATTGCCAAGCATGTCAGTTTCAAACATCTTTGTAGCGATTTTTTGTAAAAATTTATAGTCAGGGCGAGTATGAAGGAAGTGGATGAACACCTCGTCATGACCGAACTCTTTTGCCCAGCCCATCATATCTTGGAATACGGTCTTACCTAAACCCCAAAACTGCTCGTCAATGACAATGGCAATCTCATATTTTCCGTCTTCAAGTTGTATGCCGCACCAACCAGCTAATTGATCATCACAAACAATGGCTCTAACTCTACAGCCATCAATGGCATCAACGTCGACCTTAGAATTTATCCAAGCCGTTACAGAGTCTAAATCAAACAACGCGTGCTCAATTAAATGTTCTCTAATCTTTTGTTTATTTAAAAAAGATAAAAAATCATTAGGATTGGTATTGCTAAGTTTTAGATATTTTATGTTCATGTACTTTAAGATTGCTAGCTACGCCTAATGTTACAAATTAAAGGGTAAGCATACCGTGTAAATCGGCAGCTCAAGTCTTATTGGCTCTGCTGAGCAGCCATGTTCTTGAACTGGCTAGGACCCCATCAAAATAGTAGAGCTCAACTAGCTTTAAGTTTCTATCAGATACTTCGATATAGCGAATATCGCCTCGAAGGCGGGTTCCATGGTGATGAAAATTAAAGTGATAGTGATGCTGGTAAGGAACGTAACGCTTAATCAGAAACGCGGCTGAATCTTGCTGATGACTTAACAACTCTACCTTATTGTCATCACGTTTCGTAATGTTGCTCGCTCGTATTTCATTAAAATAGAGAAAACCGTCAACGGCTAGCCGATAAACTAAATTGTGGCCATAAGGTACTTCAAAATTAAGTGTTAGTAGAGATTCTGACTTATCCCACTCCGTTCTCATTTCTACCTCAGTACTTTTATATTTATCGATAGGAAATGCGTTGCGTTCTAAAGGTTGTCCCCAACACTCTAACTCGATGAGCGCGCCTCGCCATGTCCCACGAGTTTTAATCGAGGCAAGCAAGTTTGTCAGTGAATTTTGTTCTTTTTTAGCCAGTGAACTGGGTGAAATAGGTGCGTAATACTCAGATGATGGCCCTTGCACTAAGTCAGATAAAGGAGAAAAACAGGCGACTTCGTCAGGAAATATTGTATGTGAGGTAGTTGTTTGTGCTGGTGTTATTGATGGCTCTAACAGCCGTTCTTGTTCATATTCTTTTATTAGATCTTTTACTTGTTGCTGTTGTCGCTCTATATCCTCTTGTGAGGGACCTTCAGAGATGAAGACTCTTTGGCTACTGACACCTGGAGGAGGGCTGTCACCGTAATGTACTTCTCCCGAGTCGTCTATCCATTTATAGGTATCCGCCACAGCAAGAGTGCCGGCGAAGAGTAAAAACAAAGTGACCAGATAAGCTTTTTTCATATTGAACTACCTAAACAGATCTTTGAGCAGCATTAGACCTAGAATAAAAGTTGAGTACTAATTAAAGCTATATGACAGCGATAAGACATTCAAGTTTTCTTGTTATCGAAATAGATGGTTGGAAGCCAATGAGATTAGCTTTTATGAAGAGTGAAAAAATACAAGTTTTGATTGCTAAAACGACAATCAATCGAGCCTGAGCCCTTTGATTTAAAAGTGTTAGTTATTACGTCACAACAAATGTAAATTTAAGCTGTTTTTCTCAATGTTTTACGACGTAAGCCGAGAAACCCTAATAGCGCAGGGCCAAATAAGAACAATGCAGCAGGGACAGGCACTTCACTCACCGCAGAGGTAACCACTAAGTTAGCAAAGGTATCACCAAATATCACGTCGAAATTAAAGCCTTCAAAGCTTGGCAATAGAATGCTGTCAAAACTACCAATGACACTTGCAAAGGTTAAGAAGTTAAATGTACCGATGTTGATGTCTGTACCGGTAAAGGTAAAGTCTAAAATGCCAGCTAAACTAGCAATGCCAGAGATAGCGAACAAGTCAATTTTTGTCTCGTTAAACTCAATGTCTAATAAGCCAAACTCACCTTGCGTATAGTCACCATTAATAGTCAGAGTGCCGATAGAGTTACCTGGGGCTACACTGGCTAGGTTACTAGCAGATGTGCCATTCACATTCACATTACTGTTAATGATGCCGCTGCCATCTAGCAAGCCACCATTAATGGTGACACTCTGTTGAGTCATTGAGCTATTTATAGTGGTCTTACCTGCTGTTTGTAAGTAAGTACCGACGCCAGTGACTGCACTCTCAACCTTAGGATCAGAATAAGGAGCAGGATAAAGAAGAGGAGAAGGAAGATCGTATTTAAGTAAAGTAGCTAAGAAAGTGCCAGAATTAGTAAATACACCATTATTTTCCAGAAAAAGGCGGTTCTCGAAATAACCCTTGTTGGTGACTGTAGTTTGGGGGCCGAAGAAGGCTTTGCTTACAACAAATAGCCCATTATTTGTAACCGTCCCTTTTTCGTTATTGTTCAAATGTCTACTGTATACAGTACCTAGGAAGTTAGAAAGCCGTCCGTCATTATTTATAGTGCCGGTATTTACTGTTGTTGCATATAGGCTAGTAGAGAACGATGCTCCTTGTCGGTTATGTAGCACCCCGTTATGTAGTCCCCCGATATTATTTAGTCTTGCACCGTCGCCACTGTTTGACAGGCTTCCTCTGTTATCTAGTTCACTGTAGTTATTCAGCTCACCGTTATTGACTAGCCTTCCATCTTTCGTATTATCAAATGAGCCGTGATTATTCAGAGTCCCTTTATTTGTTAATTTACCGTCATTGTCCGTAAAACCACCGGTCTTATTGGTTAATGTATTGTTGTTTGTTAGCGTGCCATTATTATAAAGAAAGCCTATAGCTCGGTTCTCCAATGTACCGTCGTTGGTAAGTGTACTGTTGTTGTTATAAGACGTGCCACCAGCAACATGGTTCGAGCCTGTCAAAGTAAGGGGTAAGTTGTTCGAACCGGATAAGCTTGCGGCATTGGTTGAGAAGCTAACCACTAATAAAACTGCAGATAACAGTGATTTTGTGAGGTTTATGGCATTTAGTTGGATAGGGGACATACGTCTATTCTCTTTTATTAGTGCAGTTTGGCACCTTAAAAGAATCCATATTTAAGGCATTTATGTTTAGTTTTTTGCACACGTTAATTGCAAGTCAGAATACACAGAGCACTGATTAAGTGTCAATGCTACCTTGGTACTAGTCAGGGTTTGTAGGTGGTGGTTTTTAACGGTGATAATAAATAATCGATGTCACTTACATTTTCTTGGGTGAAAGTGTAGATGACTTAGCGTAACAGAGCATCCAAGTCCTGCTGCGATGGTGCAAACCAATATGAACTAGTTAATGGTGTTGAATATTCAATAAGTCGGTCATGCAAACCATCATTTGTTGTGCCAAACATGCGTTCTAATTGAATACTGAATCGCTTGATTTCACAGGCAAAAGATAAAAAGTACAAACCTTGTTCTGTCGCCGAACCATATGGCGCACTACGACGATATATTTTCATAGCTGTACCATCAACCTTAACATCAGTACGGCTAACGTGAGAGTCAGCTGGCATGGCATCACCTTCTAATTCAATACTGTCAGGTTTAGTTCGGCCAATTATCTTTTCTTGTTGATCTTGAGATAGGTCATTAAACGCAGCTAAGTCATGCAGCCATTTTTGAGTTAATACATAACTTCCACCTTCGCCTAGCTGACCACTAGGAATCAATGCGGCCAATTGTCGAGCCTCTTCCTTTGGGTTTGCAGAGCCATCTACAAAGCCAGTCAGGTCACGTGAATCATGATAGGTAAAACCAGGTAACTCTAACTGTAATTTGGCTACGCCTGCTAAGGCTTGTTGAACTTGCAACACACAATCTAAATTATCATCGTGGTTCTTGCTGTGGATCCAAAAAAACAGGTCACGTTGGGTCGAGGGTATTGAATAGCCATCTACACCTTCTAGTGCTTCAAAATCAATCAACTCTTCAGCTTGCCAGTCAGGCTGTAACTTATTCCACGCTTGTTTACCGAAGGCAATAACAATATTGATATCGGAAGTATCAGACAAACACGTGTTGATAGCTGCTTTCAGAGTAGCTAAAGGTAAGGTGAGATCTAAGCTATATTCTAAAGAATAGAACTTAGTACTACCTTCTTGAAAAATACCTTCTTGTGGCTTTGTCATGTTTATCCTACTTAGTGTGACTCAATCTAAATTGCACACGGCTGTGTTTAGAGAAATTCGAAGATAGCTGATAATCTCAAGCTTTTCTTGATCAATCAACCATCAATCGACTTTTCCGATAACAGCAAGTGATATTTTTTGTTGGACGGATTGATTGTTATCCAGATAGAATCCATGGCGTCATCAAAAATTGTTTTGTTGGCATTAATTTTAATATGAGGATAGTACTATGTGGACTACACCAGAATATTCAGATATGCGTTTCGGTTTTGAAGTAACAATGTATATCTGCAATCGTTAAGATTGATAGATTAAAGAAGAGCCCCTTAAGTTAGCCTTAAGGGGCTTTTTTTTGCCTGAAGTTTATTAATCGGTTTTGTCGATTAAACTTATCTAAATAACCCGTTGGATTAATCAATAGCCTTTCCCTAGAATGTTTCCTGTCACTTAAGACAACGACTAAAACACAACTAAGGAATTAAAAATGGCTTCAATTATTAATACACAAATCAAACCATTTAATGCAACAGCATTTCATAACGGTGAATTTATTCCTGTTACTGATGAAGATGTAAAAGGTAAATGGTCAATCTTCTTTTTCTACCCAGCGGACTTCACTTTTGTTTGCCCGACTGAGTTAGGCGATTTGGCTGACCACTATGCAAAACTTCAAGAGTTAGGTGTGGAAGTGTATTCAGTATCAACAGATACCCATTTCACCCATAAAGCATGGCATGACACATCGGATACTATTAAGAAGATTAACTACCCAATGATTGGCGATCCGACTGGCACTATCAGCCGTAACTTTGATGTGATGATTGAAGAAGAAGGCCTAGCGTTACGCGGTACATTCGTCATTGACCCTGAAGGCAATATCAAAGTCGCTGAAGTACATGATCTTGGTATTGGACGAGATGCTAAGGAATTGGTTCGTAAGGTTCAAGCTGCTCAATATGTAGCAGAGCACGATGGCGAAGTTTGTCCTGCAGCATGGCAGCCAGGTGAAGAAACATTAGCACCGTCATTAGATCTTGTTGGCAAGATTTAAGTAAAAGTAACCTGCCTGAGATGGCTCGGGCAGGTTTCAATTTAACCTATTGGAATAAAGGTACATCGTTATGTTAGAAGCAAATATTGCAGCACAATTAAAAACGTACTTAGGCAATGTCACTCGTGCTATTAAGTTGGTTGCTTCGCTAGATGGAAGTGATAAATCTCAAGAAATGAGAGAGTTATTACAAGAAATAGCTGGCATGTCTGACCATATCACCTTGATTGAAACGACAGATGACAATGAACGTACACCGTCATTTTCAATTAGCCAAGCTGACGGCCAAGAAAACATTCGATTTGCTGGTATTCCAATGGGGCATGAATTTACCTCTTTAGTATTGGCGTTATTACATGTCGGTGGACACCCAACTAAGGTTGAGCCAGAGACCATTGAACAAATTAAAGCTTTAGAAGGCACTTACCAGTTCGAGACGTATGTCTCCTTGTCGTGTCAGAACTGTCCTGAAGTAGTTCAGGCCTTGAATTTGTTGTCGGTGCTTAACCCAAATATTAGTCATGTGATGATTGATGGGGCTTTGTATCAAGATGAAGTGGATGAACGGCAGATCATGTCTGTGCCTAGTGTGTATTTAAATGGTGAGTTATTTGGCCAAGGCCGTATGGTGTTGGCTGAAATCATTGCCAAGTTAGATACAGGTGCAGTGGCTCGTGAAGCTGAAAGCATTAATCAAAAAGATCAATTTGATGTATTGGTGATTGGTGGTGGTCCAGCTGGGGCGTCGGCATCTGTTTACACGGCACGAAAAGGTATACGAACAGGTATCGTGGCCGAACGTTTTGGTGGTCAGGTGATGGATACCATGTCGATAGAAAACTTCATTTCGGTTAAAGCGACAGAAGGGCCGAAGTTGGTTTCGGCACTTGAGGAGCATGTTAAAGAATACGATATCGATATTATGGATTTGCAACGTGCTAAATCGTTAAATTCAAATGCTGGCGTTATTGATATTGAGTTAGAGAGTGGGGCGGTATTGCAGAGTAAAACGGTGATCATTTCTACCGGTGCACGCTGGAGAGAGATGAACATTCCTGGTGAACAGCAATATCGAGGTCATGGCGTGGCTTATTGTCCACACTGTGATGGGCCATTGTTCAAAGGCAAAGATGTGTCTGTTGTTGGTGGCGGTAACTCTGGTGTAGAAGCTGCGATTGATTTAGCTGGCATCGTTAATCATGTGACCTTGTTGGAGTTTAACGATGAATTACGTGCTGATGCGGTGTTACAGAACAAGTTACACAGCTTGCCAAATGTGACTGTGATAACCAATGCTCAATCTACTGAGGTAGTAGGAGATGGTAAGAAAGTGACCGGTCTTGAATATAAAGATCGTTTGACCGATGAAATAAAACAGATTGAATTGGCAGCCGTGTTTGTTCAAATTGGTTTATTGCCAAATACCGATTGGTTAAAAGGCACCGTTGATTTAAGCCAATATGGTGAAATCGAAGTGGATGCACGTGGTCAAACTTCAATGCCGGGTGTGTTTGCTGCTGGTGATGTCACCACTATCCCTTATAAGCAGATCATTATTGCGATGGGGGATGGGGCAAAGTCAGCCTTGGGAGCGTTTGATTATTTAATTAGGCAAGCTGCCTAGTTAGGTAGGGTATTAATCTGGTTGAGGTGAACTGCCGTTTGCCTCAACTAGATCTAATAAGTTGAGTAGGTTGAGCTTGATGGCTAATCGAGTCAGCTCAATATCACTATCAACACCGAGTTTCTTCTTAATAATGTAATGCGTGTTTGAAACTGTTTTAGGGCTGATGTTTAAGGTTTCAGCAATATCTTGGCTTGAATGAGCTTCGACCAACATCCGAAATATTTCAAACTCTCTTACGGTGAGTTGTTCCAAGGCGGTACTATCGGTGCCCAACTTTTCTAAGGCTAAGGCTTGAGCGATATCAGCGCTTAAAGAGTGTTGACCTTGATAAACATCGTGGATTGCACGAATCAATACTTCAGGATCGCTGCTTTTAGTAACATAACCATAAGCACCAGCACGTGTTGCTTGAATGGCAAAGCTGGGGTTTTGATGCATGCTAAACACAAGAATTTTTGCTTCCGAGTTTACTTGTCTAATCCGTGAAATTGCTTCCAAACCACTTTGCCCCGGCATAGTGATATCCATAATGACGATATCGGGCTCAAACTCACGATATTTCAAATAGGCTTGATGACCATCATTAGCTTCAGCAACGACCTCCATCCGGTCTTGTTTTTGCAAAAGAGAACGATAACCTTCACGTACGATGGCGTGATCATCAACCAGCAGAATAGTGATGTTTGTCGTTGAACTAGTCATTCGTTAAGCTCTCACTTGTTTGCACGGGTAAAGATATAGTCACTGTCACACCATCATCTTGGGCTGACTCAATATCAAGCTTGCCACCTAAGGCTGAAACACGCTCTCTAAGACCTAACAATCCCACTCCCATGCTACTTTCTAATGCATTAGTTTCAGCCGTGCCATCATCTCTAATGATGAGTTCAAGGGTGTGATTATCATGGTGATTAATGATGACTTCAGCAGCAGAAGCTTGAGCATGTTTGGCGATATTGGTTAGGCATTCTTGCACCATGCGATAAATATTGACCGGCAACGGTTCGGGCAGGTTTTCAATGTCACCTGTAATGTTTAATTGATAGTTCGTTTCACCATGGGTGCGATTATTCCAGCTAGAGACCAGTTTTTTCAGGCTAGCGGTCAAACCAAAGTCATCCACTTCGGCAGGACGGAGTCGAGTTAACATACTGCGTAATACGTCCATCATATGGCTGGTGATGTTGCTAACCGAATTAACTTCTTCAACAATGTCTGGGCACTGTGTTTTGGCTGTTTGATTGATGGAGGCAGTCACCGCATTGATTCCTGCTAAACATTGGCCGAATTCATCATGTAATTCACGTGAAATATAACGATGCTCTTCTTCTTGAGCATTCATCAACTTTAAGGCTAATTGTTTGTTGTTAGCCATGATTTGTTGTTGGCTGACTGCAAGTTGATTAATGGCATCGCTGGTACGTTTCCATTCGTTGACTTCGAAGGAAGGGATACGAGTTTCAAGTTGACCATCACGCATGCTTTCGAGGCCACGGACAATGATTTTTGCCGGTTTTAAAATGCGGCTAACGGTGAAGAAAAATAAAATGGATAACGCGAACACCGTCATGATCGTTAAGCCCATCAAACCTTGTAGGTTTTTCCACGCTCGACTTATTTCAATCTGTTGATTGAGGGTGACGATAACCGAGCCAAAACTTAAAGCTTGGAACACCACTTCTTTTTCAACTTCAAACTCGGGGTTAAAGGCATGTTGATAGATGTTGCCAAACCATGTGGGCCAAGTTTGATTATCTATCGATGCTTCATTACAGACAAAACGCTGACGACTGCTGCTAATCGATTCAAATTGAATACATGATCCGGGCAAACCATTAATGCTTTGCCAAAGCGCAGAGTCAGGAAAGTTAGTGGAATGGTCATGGCCATCGTAGATACGTTGTAGTTGAGTTTGTATGGCTTTTTCAATGCGTTGAGTTGTATCAATTGCCTGTTTTTTTGCATGCTGATCATTCTGATACAGCACATAGGCTGCATTAGCCACGAGGCAGATAAATGCGACGAGAACTATGCGAATGATAAGTGATAATTGCAGATTCATTAACAAACCTTAATGCTTAATGCATTGATAAAGTTGGACTTAGTGTATGCGTATATATCCAATTGTAAATGACTTCAAAGCATGTCGGGAAATTTGCCCGTGTTTATTGGTCTACTATAAGCGTAAGTTATTTTTGAGTGTCGTTTGCTGGCATTAGCAATTTGATTGATCACTCAAACAAAACAGAGTTCTTTGGTGTTCAACTCAAACTTTAAAGAGGTGAGATAAGATGGAAATTTTATTAGTAGGCGCAGCAGCGTGCATGATGGCGTTAATTATAGGGGCATGGACAATGGCGTTTGCACGCTGGTTTCCAATCCCTGGTCTAGACGGCAAGTTTGATTACGCTACGTTTATCCGAGCACATGTTGATTACGCTTTGATGGGTGGTTTTGGTGCTGCTTTTTATGCAATAGGTGCGAGTGGTGTTAATTTACCGATCATCGCTTGTTGGTGTGTGGCAATCGGAGGGTTTACGAATCCAAGTATTTTTGTGGTGGCGTCATTAGATGAAGCGTTTTGGGACAAAATGTTCTGGAAAGTGTTTTCAGCGATAAGTTTTGTTATCACGACTACCGGTTTTGTCTGGCTCGCTTATACCTTTGTTCAACATTATTTAAGTGTATAGAAATAATGAATTCAATCGAGAAAATAGATAGGAAAGATGTAATGACAGAGTCACAGCTTCTATCATCACGTGAACATGCCTTAGCCTTAGAAAAAGTGGTTAATCAGGTTGTCGTAGGCCAAGAACAAGCAATACGCTTAATCTTGATTGCATTACATGCTCGAGGCCATGTGTTATTAGAAGGTGGTGTGGGTGTTGGTAAAACCACATTGCTACGTGCCTTTTCAAAAGCCTTGGGTGGGGCATTTGGCCGTATCGAAGGCAGTGTTGATTTGATGCCCAATGACTTGCTTTATAGTGCGTGGGTAGACGGTGACGGTAAGCCGGTGATTGATCCCGGTCCACTCATTGCCCATGGTGAAGAGACAGCCGTTTTCTTCTTTAACGAAATTAACCGTGCACGCCCTCAAGTCCAGTCTTTGTTATTGCGTGCAATGGCCGAGCATAGTGCTGAAGCCTTTGGCCGAGAGTTTACCTTCCCTCATATGGTTGTGTTTGCCGATCGTAATGCGGTTGAGAAAGAAGAAACCTTTGAATTGAGTGCGGCTGCTCGAGATCGCTTCCTTTTTGAAATTTCGATTGATCGTCCAAGTGATGCTGCTATTCGTCGTAAATTAATCTTTGATCCGATGTTCCATAACGTTGAAGACTTGTTATCAACATTGTCAGAACCTTTATTGGATTTTACTGAATTAAATGGCTTAGATCGCACGATTCAGAATACGATTTTTGTATCAGAAGAAATTGAAAACTATGTGGTGAATTTGTGGGATGCCACTTGGAAACCGCATGAGCTGAATATTGAAATTCCAGATGTGTATATGGAAGATCTTGTGGTTGCTGGTGCCAGCGTGCGTGGTATGTCTTCCATGGTACGTGCAGCAAAAGTGTGTGCTTGGTTAGAAGGTCGAGATCATGTGCTTCCTGATGATATTCATACGGTTTTGTTACCTGCACTTACTCACCGTATCTTCCTGTCGCCAGTATATGAAAGTCGACGTGAGACGATCATGCCGCAGTTTGTGCAAGCTTTACGCGATCATATCTCGACACCATAAGATAGGTACAAGACGTGAGTGAGTTAACACACAACGAGTTTAATTATCGTTATCCGCATAATGTGTATGGCCATGTGCCTGGAGCACATAGTGGTTCATCGTTAGGCACCGGTGATCGTTTTGCTGGCTTTGCTGATCTATTCGACTACCCCGATCCGCGACGCCTAGATATTCGAGCCAGTATAAAAAATAATATGGCGAATGGCAGTATCTCAGGCAATGACCGCTGGTTAGTGCGACGTTATCAACAGCGATCGTCCATTACCTTATGGTTGCTGGCGGATATGTCTAAGTCGATGGCTGTGTCTAATGTTAATCACGCACGTTTAGCTAATTTGGCTCATATGATTGCTCATTCTGCGATTGGTTTAGGTGACCGGTTTGCCATGGCGGGTTTTGATGCTCAATGGCGACAAGATGTGTCGATCATGCCTACACGTCAACGCAGTATGCCGTTGATTGCTGCCGATATGATTCAAGATGCAGCTGCTGCAACGGCACCAGGTGCTGATGGCCTCGTGCAAGCCGCTAATATGATCACCAGTAACCATGCCTTGGTGTTTTTGGCATCGGATTTTTGTTGTGACTTGAGCATCATTGAAAAAACATTACGGAAATTGGCTCACTACACGGTGGTGCCGATTGTGTGGAGCCATGATGATGTTGACCATTTGCCGTCACATGCGGGATGGACAGAAATGCGTGATGCTGAAACGGGACAACATCGGACAATTTGGATGCGACCATCGATGAAAAAACGCTGGCAAACATCGATGGATGAACATTTTGAACAATTATCAGCGTGTTTTATGCGTCACCGAATTCGACCTCTTTTTGTTGAGGGTGAGGTGACCAACCAACAACTTACACAGTATTTTATGGGTATGAAAAAATCTTAAGATGACAAACATAATAATGAAATGTGTGATCGTTTTGCTGTTTAGTCTGGTTTCAGCAACAAGTTATGCTGGGCAGTCAGCAACCACTACAGTAGACCGTGCTTGGGGATTGTTATTGGGTGATGAAGTTATTGCGACGGTGAGCTTGCCTGATGAGCACGGCAATCTTGATCTGAATTCCTTGCCACAGACTGGTAGGCGCTTTGGTACATGGTTATATCTTAAACATCTTCAGTTGGTCGATGATACTTTGGAATTTCGCTACCAAGTGGTCAATGTGCCTAAAGAAAATACCGTCATTGAAACGCCAATATATGAAATTTCTGATGACAAGGGCAATATCATCACATTGCCTAGTGTTGATATATCGATAGGTCCGTTATTAAGTTTAAAAGAAAATGAGCAATTAACCTTAAAAGCTGATCATGCGCCTATCTATCTTCCAACGGATGCCTTTGAGCAGCGACTAAAAACGGCAGTGGTGGTGGCTGTCTGTGTGAGTGTGATCTTAGTGATGTGGCACTTTGGGTGGAAACCAAAAAACCGTCAACCTTTTGCCCAAGCAGTGCATGAGTTATCACGTCTGCGTTGGAAGCGTTCAAAAGATAAAAATCAACCCACCAGAATTTTACATGCAGCGTTTAACAATACTGCGGGTACGATTTTGGTGCATAAAGAATTAGCCCAGTTATTTGAAATGTCGCCGTGGTTATCATCATTGGAAACCGAGATCGAACAGTTCTATTTAACATCAGCAGGCCACTTCTTTACTAAAGAAGCTGGGCAAGAGCCAGCATTGGCTGAGATCGTGAAATTGGCGAAAGCGTGTCGTTCTAAGGAGAAGCTGGCATGAGTTTTTTTGACCTTCAATGGTCACAGCCCTATTTGTTTTTATTGTTACCGATCATTGTTTTACCGTGGATAAATCACAATCAGGAAAAAACCATTGCATGGGGTGATATTGTACCTGTTGACCCATTGTCGAAGGTCATTGGACTTACTCTAAAAACATTAGCATCGATAGTCTTAGCCTCAATAGTTTTGGCGTTAGCTGGGCCCTATGAGCCAGAAAAGAAAGTTGAACGGGTAGGCGAAGGCGCTGAAATTGTTTTATTGCTGGATCGTAGTCGAAGCATGGACGATGCCTTTGCAGTGAAAACACAGGCAGCCTTAGTGAGTGTTGGTAACAAAGACAGTAAGCGGCGAGTGGCGAAAAGTTATTTAACCGAGTTTGTTAAAAAAAGACCGGATGACCGTTTTGGATTTGTTTTATTCAGCTCTCAAGCGATCAAGTTATTGCCGTTGACCTATAACAAAGAGTCGGTGTTGGCGACTATTAACGCCAATGCCTTGGGTAAGGGACTAAAAGATACCAATATGTCGGATGCATTGATTAAAGCAGCTGAGATGTTTGAAGAGCAGACCTATCGTGGCTCACGCATTGTATTGTTGGTATCAGATGGCGGTCAGCTGTTAACTGACGATGCCAAAAAGCAGATCAAAACGTTATATAAGAAGATGAATTTAACTATTAATTGGATTTACATGAGTGCCACCCATGGCGTTACCTTGGGCGAAGGCGGTGAGGATAGTTATCTCTGGCAGGATTTGCCAGAACGTAAATTACATTCGTTTTTTGAGAGCATGGGCACGCCATATCATGCGTTTGAAGCGAAATCCTTGGGTGAATTTGCTAAAGCCATGGATGAAATTGACCGACAGCAATATCAAACATTAATTGTTGAAGAAACACTACCGCGTGAACAAAAACATCAACCGTTTTATTGGCTGGCGATGATCGCCTTGCTGTTATTGGTGATGGCACACGTGTATTCAGCATGGGGAGTGAGAAAAGCACATGAATAAATTGTTACATCTAATACATGGTGCCTTGGTACTGATCATTGTCGCAGCCGTATTTTTTGCCTTTACGACGGCAACGCAGCTATGGCAGACACAAAAACTTAACGAGTTTATTGCAAACTCTGAGTTAACAGACGACGTGCCCAAGGAGTCATATGGACAGTTTGCCCAAGCCTTTTATGCAATAGAGCAAGGTAAAAAACAACAAGCGTTAAACTTGTTGACCCATGCGAACACTACGGATGATGAAATATTAAAGGCCTCAGCGCATTACAACCGAGGCAATGTTAATTTACGCCAAGCTCAAGCACTGCAAGCAGAAGATTCAAAAATAATTCCATTGATAGAGCTGGCCAAACAAGACTATCGAACAGCTTTATTGATAAATCCGGAGCTATGGGATGCACGTTATAACCTTGAAATTGCCTTAAATATCGTGCCTGAAGAACCTGAGGGCGATGGTTTGTTTGATAAGCCGATAATTAATATGTCGAAATCAATTGAATCAGTAGGCTTTAAAGTCGAACTACCATGAAGTTAACCCATCAAAGCCGAATTATGCTGTCATCGGCCACCATGGTCGTCGCCTTGTTATTGCTCATGGCTGCCTTATGGTTACCGAAAGTGGAACGTACCATTAAAGTGATGGATCTATTATTTGTTATTGATATTACTCAAAGCATGAATGTGCAAGATGCCCCCTTAGCTGATGATACGATTACACGCATTGAATGGGCCAAAGCTTATACCCATGACACCTTAGCGGCTTTACCTTGCGGCACCCATGCAGGTTTGGCAGTGTTTAGTGAAAGTCGTAGTTTGATCTTGATGAATCCGGTAGAAGTGTGCCAAAACTACCATGACATAACCCAGATGCTCACCCAGATAGATGGCACCATGTCGTGGGCACAATCAAGTGAAGTTTCTAAAGCGGTGTTTACTGCCATAAAATCGGCGAATTTAATTAAACCTGAGCCCAGCATTGTATTTGTCACCGATGGACATGAAGCTCCGCCTATTCATGACACCTTATTTCCCAAGTTTAGGGGGGAGCCAGGTGCAATATCAGGCGTATTTGTCGGTGTCGGTGGGGAAGATTTATTACCGATTCCTAGACGTGATGCCGAAGGGAAGTCAATCGGGTTTTGGGGTGTTAATGATGTATTACATCGTGATGTCTACCTTTCTGGCCGTGCTGATCTGGATCAGCGGCCACGGACGGAACATTTATCATCACAGAAAAAACCGCACTTGGAAGGCTTGGCAGCCATGGTTGACTTTGACTACATCGCTTCACCAGAAAAATCGAAAACCTTAATTAAAACCTTAAGAAAAACAGCAAAAACCAGAGACCAACAAGTGAATTATGACTTCTCGCCATGGTTGGCTGGTAGTGCATTATTTCTACTTATGCTAGTGTATATGCCACTTCAGTTTGGTCGAAGGTTGTAATGTGATAGTGGTGCATAAACTATAAAACTATGATGTAGGCAGGGTGGTTTTCGGCGTTAGATGTCAGCTAGCAGGATGCAAGCATAAAGAATAAAAGCATGATGAGTTAGATTTAATTACAAAAATAATAATATTAGGTCGACCAAATGAATACGCACACTTTATCATTCGCTCAAATACATATTCTCGCAGACGACATTGCAGAGGTAATTGTCAATGAAGGGATTGAAATTACTTTAACAATGGTTAGTGAATATCATGATTTTCTCCTTAAAGAAATGAGTCATCCTTTCTCCATATTAATAAATAAGAAAAATTCCTACACCTATACGTTTGATGCCCAACGTCATTTGTGGACACTTCCTGAATTTCGCGCTATCGCTGTACTTGCGTATAACGATATGACTGTGAAAGTTACCCAAGGTTTGATTTCTATACAAAGAGATATCAGTTGTACCATTAAAATATTTAACCAGCGTGATGTTGGTTTGCAATGGTTAACAGATGAGGATTAGAACCTAAAGAGGACGCTTCCCTTTAATTGAATTTGCCGCCAATGATTTCAGTGAATTAAATGAAAGCGTATAACAAGAAAATTCTGCCGACCTTCAAAAGCGTCGCTTCGCTCTGCTTTTTCGGCCGGCTGATTTAGACGTTATGAGCCATGAGTAAGCATGATTGAGCAAACGGTAAGACATATCTACTCACTTCTGTTGAGTGAAAAATATTGTGATAAAAGGTGACGTTTTCCTTTAAGGAGCTTAATTGATAAGCAGGTATACAATCTAATTTACAGTCTCAATGAAAGTGACTGGGTTTCATAACAACACTTATACTCACATTGATTTTGCATAATACTTTCAAATATTAATCCATCCGTCACTTTTAATAGATTCGCGATTTAATAACTGAAATAATGGAACAATTTCTTTTGGCAAAAAGATTTCATTTGATGTCGCACAAACTAAGCGATCTCTTGATGCCAAAGACAAACTGTTGAATAACCGGAAAGCTAAAAGTTAATGATTTATCTAGTTGTTGTCGTTGCTCTTATTGCTCTGGTATATGCACCCCAGGTTTGGGTTAAACATGTTATTCATAAACATAGTAGAAACCTTGATGGAATGCCTGGTACTGGATCCGAGTTAGCATTGCATTTGATTGAGCGATTTAAACTGGACGGTGTCACGGTTAAAGAAACTCGAGCAGGTGAAGATTATTATTCGCCAACTGAGAAAGTTGTGGGTTTGTCTCCTGAGGTTTATGGCGGAAAGTCACTCTCTGCTGTTGCCATTGCGGCACATGAAGTTGGCCATGCAATCCAGCATATTAAAAAAGAACCGGTTAGTCAGCTTCGAGATAGGTATGCCGTGCCTGCGAAGATGGTACAAAATATAGGCATATCTCTTATGGCCACTGTGCCAATAGCGGGCTTAGTTTCTCGTAGTCATACATTGATGATTTTTATCATTATGGTTGGTGTAATTACTATGCTGGCTTCTGTTGTTTTTCATGCAATGGTCTTGCCGGAAGAGTTTGACGCTAGTTTTGATAAGGCTTTGCCTATATTAAGTGAAGGTTATGTGCCAACAGAATATTTGCCTGCTGTGAGACAGGTTTTAAAGGCATGTGCATTTACTTATGTTGCTGGTGCTCTTGCAGATGTTCTGAGCATTTGGCGGTGGATCAGGATTCTTAGGTAGTAGAGATAGAAATCAAGCGGGCCGCAAGCTTGATTTGGAGTATTTGCCGTTTCAGTTTGGTCGAAGAATATAAGCCCTGATTAGCTTGATACAGCAAGTTGGTTTTTTTATGGCATTAAATTGGACTTAACCTAACTTTATAGGGAGGCAGTCATGACTACTATTACACATGGTTTTTCAATTGGTATTGAACGAGTTGAAAGTGAGTTTTTCATCACTTTAAAGGCAACGGGCAAGCTAAAACACTCTGATTATGAAGTTATCACACCGATGATTGATGCAGCCTTAGCAGAAGTTCAATCTCCTGAAGTTGATGTTTTTGTCGATATTACTGAGCTAGAAGGGTGGGAGCTGAGGGCAGCATGGGATGATTTTAAGATGGGCCTTAAACACAACAATGACTTTCGTAATATCGCTGTTGTTGGTAATAATCAGTGGCAGGAAATGATGACAAAAATTGGCTCTTGGTTTATTTCTGGTGAAGTTAAATGTTTCGAAGATGCCGATGAGGCCTTGAATTGGTTAAAACGCTAAGAGTGAAAACACAATGAAATGGAACACTTTTAAAACATCCACAGGTTACTTATTAACATTGCTTAGAAAGTACCTGCCTTTGCCACTTGCTAAAAATACTTTTGAAGACGTATTCAACTATCTGCCTATTAGCGACAGTTTGGCAACTTCTGGTCAGCCCACTGAAAGTCAGTTTTTATCAATACGTGAGCAGGGTTTTAAAACGGTGATTAACCTTGCTCCACACAGTGCTGAAAATGCATTAAATGATGAGCAAGAAACCTTAACGCGTTTGGGTATTAACTATATTCATATCCCGGTAGATTTTAAGGCCCCTAGTCAAGATAATTTCAATACGTTTGTAGCTAAGATGCAGACATTAGCTGATGAAAAAGTTTGGGTGCATTGTGCAGCCAATATGCGTGTATCTGCATTTATTTATAAATACCGTCTTACGGTATTAAATGAAGATCTTGTTGGGGCCAAAAAAGATCTGGATAAAATCTGGCAACCCACAGGTGTCTGGAAGGAGTTTTTACCTAAATAGGTATCTTTCATTAGGCATCGAATAGCTCACCAATTCGTATGCTACTATCCGTTTGTGTTGTATTTTTCTTAAAATTCGAATTTAAGGGAGGGCCAAATGGGTACTGAATCCATTACGTTGATAGGCGCTGTTATTGGTAGCTTTATCGGCATTGCTTGCGGTGTCATTGGCTCTTATTTTTGTATCAAAAATACAAAAGGCCCAGCTCAGAGAAGTTTCAGCATCAAGTTTGTTGTTATAGCTTGGTTACTAATTAGCCTATATCTTGTCTTAGCCTTTACGATTCCAGTTGAATATAAACCGTATATGCAAATAGTATATGTATTCTTGCTTATTACGGCCATTGTCTGGGGTAATAGACAGTTAAGAGCAATACATAATTCTGAACAAAAAGAAACCACAGATCAATAAATGATTTGAATAAATATCCATACCTTTGAGGAGAAGATGAGTGAATGTAGTAGCCTTTGCTGCGAGTAGCAGTAAAAAATCGATCAATAAGAAACTGGTTTCTTATGCAGCCAGCTTATTAGATGATGTATCCGTTGAAGTTTTAGATTTGAATGATTATGAGCTTCCTCTATTTAGTACAGAAAAAGAAGAAGAGCTTGGTCAGCCAGAATTAGCAAAACAATTTTTTGAAAAGCTTGGTAGCTGCGATGCCATTATTATTTCATTTGCTGAACATAATGGTTCATATACCGCAGCATTTAAGAACTTGTTTGATTGGTGTTCAAGAATAACGCCCAAAATTTATCAAGATAAACCGATGGTGTTGTTAGCTACTTCACCTGGTGCAAGAGGTGGGGCCACAGTTTTATCTACTGCGACCAACTCGATGCCTCATTTTGCTGGTGACGTTAAAGGGAGTTTTTCTCTGCCAAGCTTTTATGACAATTTTGACGTGGAAAATAATGAAATAACGGATCAAGATTTAGCTGCAAAGTTAAACCAAGAAGTCCAAAAGCTGTTTTCATAATACATGGTGTCGACCCTCTGCGATCTTGGGATATAAGTGTTCAATGAACCCATTAGTTGAAGCTACCATTAGCTGCCCATATTGCGGAGAGTTTATTGATGTGTTGCTAGATTGCTCTGATGCCGGGCAAGAATATATAGAAGATTGCCAAGTCTGTTGTCGGCCCATTCTATTTACCATTGAGATGTCAAACAGTGGCGAGCCAATAGTCTCTGTACGTCATGAAGATGAAACCTACTAACAAAGCATAAACGTGTAGTTCATGCACTTTAAACAAGCGTGATCAGCATTTTGAATGATAGTTAGAACGAGCATACAATAGGGATGCAACCCGTCCATAAATGGTAGGAGAACGCTATGTTTAGATATAACAAAAGTCTGTTCGCTATATTTGGTTTCGTTGGTATTTTATTTGTCGGGTTGAACACGGCGCTAGCTGATGGTCATGCAGAAGAAACACAACCGTCCCTTTATGACCGTCTGGGTGGCCTAGCACCAATATCCGTTGTTGTTAGTGACTTCATTGATGTCGTGGTACCCGATCCCTTACTTAATATAAATCCTGCTATTGATGCATCAAGGTCACAAGTTCCATCTGCCTACCTTAAGTATCATGTCACCGCGATGGTGTGCCAAGTTACGGGTGGCCCATGCAAATACCATGGCCGTAATATGAAGGAAAGTCATGTGGAGCTAAACATTACCGAGCAAGAGTGGGAGCGCATGGTGGTTCTTTTCAAAGACGTGCTGGCTAAACATAAGGTGCCCGAAAAGGAATGTAAGGAACTGGTGACTATCATTGGTTCAACAAAAGCGGACATTGTTAATTCGGGTCAGTAATAGAGCCAGCTAATAAAGCAGCGCATTAATCACTCAATACACCCGAGAAGAACGTTCTTAGTTTTGCTAAACCCTTTGAGTATGCATAGTTAAGGAGTAGTGATATGTCAGGAAAATACCCAAATAGAATTAAGACACTACCGCTCTATGATGGTCGATTTGATGCTCATAAGCTTGAAGCAAAAGACAGTGATGTTTTATTTGCATCCTACCCTGCAGGCACGAAGATTCCTCTGCATGTGCACCACACTGATAATCATGGAGTGATCACTCGAGGAGAATTGATCCTCACGGTAAATAACGAACAGACCAGATACGGTGTTGGGGATTGGTATCATGTGCCCGCTAATACGGAACATGCGGCCGAGTTTGAACAAGACACGGACGAAATTGAGTTCTGGTTCCATAAGCATGGTCATTAACGATACTCAGCGTCTTAGCTGATGAACTAGATGCTAGTCTACGAGCGTCTAGTTCCAAGCTTTATCTGAATTATTAGGCTTATCTTCTATGCATATTGGATTAGCTGATTTCTACCTAGGTGCTAACTCACAACGCTGGTTAAATTGATAAAGGACATCAAACAAATATGATTGGATATGTAACGTTGGGAACAAACAACCTTCAACAAGCCATGGAGTTTTATGATGAACTCATGACTACTTTGGGTGAAACAAGGCTGTGGAATACATCTTCAATGGCGGCATGGGGTTTGTCACGTGATGTACCATCGCTGTGTATAACAACACCTTTTGATGACAATCCTGCGACGATTGGCAATGGCGTTATGGTTGCACTCAAAGTAAATTCATCCGAACAGGTTGATGCTGTGTATGTAAAAGCTATGGAGCTTGGAGCAACAGATGAAGGTGAGCCTGGTGCACGAGGAACTAATGGGTTTTATGCTGGTTATTTTCGAGATCTCGATGGCAACAAATTAAATGTGTATATTCCAGCAAGCCATGCGTGAACACAAGTGAATAAATAACAGTATTTTTAACGCTGTAATGCAAAAAAGTATGGCAGGATGACAGCCTGTGATTTTTAATAATAGAAGATGGGGTAGGCAATGGAAGCATATGTGCCAGCAATAATATGGGTGATCGGCGCAATTATTTGTTCTTTTATAGCAAGGTCAAGAAATGTGAAACCAACGTTCCCTAGGAATGTAGTTGTTCTATTTTTAGGCCCGTTGGCAATACCATTAGTTTTTTTAGCCAAACCTGAAGAAGACTGATTGCGAGTATAAGAACAACCATCGTTCAACGCTACTGAAAGAGAACTAATCAAAGGAGTGGGCGAACATGAGTGAAGAAAAAATGATGCCTGTATTAGAAGAGATACGCGACTCGTTAAAGCTACAACTCAAAAATCAGCAAGCATCTATTGAAATGCAAAAAGAACAGTTCTTAATGGCACAAACGCAGTTTAAACGAGCAGAAAAATTAAATGATCGGGCGGAAGCCATACAAGAAAAGAGTGCAAACTTAGTTGCTGCTGGTAGCAAGATTGTGAAAATTGTTATCCCTCTTATTATTATTTTATTGCTCTATGCTGTTTGGTTGGTATACCAGTAATTTCTCTAAAAAGTGTTTAGTTGAACATGGCAAAGTTATATTTTGAAAAATTAACCAAACTCGTCGCTGACCTAGTGATTGAAGATGAAGTGGAATGTGAACTGGAAGTTAAACACTTTTTCAGTGGCGCAGCCCTTTATGCCAATGACAAAATCTGCGCCTCATGGTCGCCAGGTGGTCTTGCATTTAAATTAACAAAGTTGGAAGCGAATAACTTTATCGAAAGTGGTGTCGCAAAACCCTTAAAGTATTTTGACAAAGGGCGAATCAAGGAAGGCTATGCAATGTTTGAGTCACCTGAATCAGCTGATAATGATCAATGGAAAGCCTTTTTTATCAAAGCGGTTAATTACAGTGAGATTGAATAGTGAAACTGCTTACCCTATGATGACTTCCTTTCAATCTAGTAGGTAATAGTTGTGATCTTGGAAGTGGCCGTACTGGATGTGAAAGTTGGGCAAGAACAAGAGTTCGAAGCTGCGTTTGAACAAGCTCAAGAAATTATATCGTCTATGCAGGGTTATATTTCTCACCAATTGCAAAAGTGCATTGAAAACCCAAATCGTTATATATTGCTGGTCAATTGGCAAACACTCGAAGACCATACGGTAGGTTTTCGAGAGTCAGCGGAATATCAACAGTGGCGAGCTTTGCTACATCATTTTTATGAGCCATTCCCAGAAGTAGAGCATTATCAAACAGTATTTAGTAGCAATAGTTAATGAATAAAACTAAGACGCAGGCCGAATACCTTCGCCGAGTAAATAAGGCCATTGAGTTTATTGTTACTCATTTGGATGAAAGCATATCTTTAGATGATGTTGCTCAGGCCAGTCATTTTTCGCCGTATCATTTTCACCGAATTTTCCAAGGTATTGTTGGCGAGACCGTGAATGATTATGTATCGCGTAAAAAGATGGAAAAGGCCGCATGTACATTACTTTTCAATCCTGAATTAAGTATTACTGAGGTAGCAGAGCAGCGAGGATTTTCATCCAGTGCTAACTTTGCTAAAGCGTTTAAATTGTATTTTGGTGTGAGTCCAAGTCAGTTAAGAAATCCAAAAGAACAACACAATAGCAAGATTGGAAAAATCTATAGCAAGTATGGAAAGGCGTTTAACGTTCAAGATCTTTATTCTCAATTTGTCACTGATTCAGTGATATTCGAATCAGACAAATTAGAGGAAATGATGATGGACATTAATGTTCAAGAAATGGATGAAAAGAGGGTGGCATATCTGACGGCGCCAAAAGGTTATGAAGTCGGTGCTATTTTTGAAACTTGGGACAAGGTATCTAATTGGGCAATATCCAAAGGCATTGCCGATCATGAGGAAAAGCGTTTTGCCATATGCCATGACAATCCAATGGTTACACCAACTGAAAAATGTCGCTACGATGCATGCATGGTGATTGATCAAGATGTGAATGTAATACCCCCTTATGAAGTTACTACTATTCCAGCAGGTAGTTATGCGGTGGCTTATTTCAAAGGTGAGGGAGACAAGGTCGGAAATGTCTTTATGGAGATATGCACCAACTGGTTCCCTAATAGTGGGTTTGAACCCGATAACTACCCATCTCTTATTCACAACCTAAACGATTCTAGACAGGATAAAGATGGTCTAGTTGAAATGAATATTTATATAAAGGTCAAAACACTCGCTGTGGATTAGTAAATAATGTGGCAAAAGCTGACGGACAATGTTCGTCAGCTTTTTGTTTAGCTTGTTAGGTTATAAATGTGTGAGGGCTCGGCACTTAAAAAAATGTTTTCATCTAAGCTATTTAAACTAATTGCATTGACTGTAACTTCTTCATACAACCAATAAATGAATCCACCTTCGTCTACACGATATCGCCAATCATAGATACATTGGGTCCAGTTGTTTCCTACAGAGCCGAGTGTGACCGCTGCGTTATCAGTTTTTGGATGACCCATGTAGTCAAGCGTCATACTGCTTAAGCACACTTGAAAACGATCAAAATTGAGTTTGTCATTCTCTGGCTGTGAGTAGCTTATTCTATTGCCAAGCAAGTCATCACCATGAGGATCGATGACACACTGATTATTACAGACATAAACGGCAGGCGGGAACACGATGGGATAGCGGTTTGGAATTTCAGATCTTGCCTTAATATGATTGTCTGATCGTTGGCTCTTGTCCCATTGTTTGATAATTATCTGTAATACTAAAATGCTCATGTTTATAGTTTGGCAAAACCGTGTTTTGAAATTAAGTCGTCGTTGCTATGGTAGCATTGGTACACATAAAATCATTAATAATGCTGAGCGTTTATTGTTGCTCTCTGTCAGGTAAGCAAACTCTATGACTGAATCAAGATCTAAGATTACTGAAGCTAAATTTTCAATTGGTGATGTGGTTCATCACAAACTGTTTCATTACCGAGGTGTGATTGTTGATGTCGACCCAAACTTTGAAGCAACAGAAGAGTGGTATGAAGCAGTGGCCCGTAGCCGACCACCTAAAAATGAGCCTTGGTATCACGTACTCGTGCATGAAACATCCAGTTCAACCTATGTTGCTGAACAAAACTTGGAATCAGATCCCAGTGGTAAAAAAATTACTCATCCTATGATTGAGGCGTTTTTTACTGGTTTAAAAAATGGCCGTTATATTAACGATGAAAAAATTAACTAAAGCTTATAAGGGCAGCATTCGACACATAGCCAAGACAATCATAAGGACGTGAGTTTATGAGCGCTGCATTGATGGTTATCGCCCATCGAGGTGCTTCTTCATATGCACCAGAAAACACGTTCGCAGCGTTTGATTTGGCCGTCCAGATGGGAGCCCGTCAGCTTGAGTTAGATGTGCACTTAAGTAGCGATGATCATATTGTTGTGATACATGACGATACCGTCGACAGAACAAGCAATGCTAAAGGTTCGGTGAATAGTTATACGCTGAATGAATTAAAGGCATTAGATGTCGGCAGATGGTTTGGAGCTCAATTTTCTGGTGAACAGATCCCTCTCTTAGATGAGGTTCTGAATCGATATAAAGGGAAGGTTCATTTTCATATAGAGATTAAGGGTGGATCTGCAGAACTCTCTAAACGAACAGCAGATTTGATACGTGAGCATGAGATGGAAGACGAGGTGACTATTACCTCGTTTAAAAAAGAACGTCTCGAGGCAATACGTAGTTATGCTCCAGAACTCTCTACTGCTTGGTTGGTTGCCATCGTAACAAGTTCAGTTATTGCACAAGCACGAGATTTGGAGGTGAACCAGCTTTGTCCATTAGCAAATTTAGTCACGGCTAAGTTAGTTGAGCGCCTCCATGGTGAAGGTTTTGTGGTTCGTGCTTGGGGAGTTAAAAATGAAAAGCTGATGCATAAGGTGGTGCAAGCAGGTGTTGACGGCATGACAGTCAACTTTCCTGATAAGCTTATTACCTATATGAACGAACACAATCTTAAATGGCTTTAGACTAAACAATGAAAAAACTACATATAGCAATATCGACCAATGAGATTGAGCAATCAGTGCAAGACTACACGGTCCGCTTAGGTGTTGAGCCGTGCTCAGTTGTCTCTGGTGAATATGCCTTGTGGCGAACTGACTCATTGAATATATCAATTCGACAAGATGCCAGTTGTAAACCTGGAGAACTTCGCCATTTAGGATGGGAAGATCCATCCGCTACAGAGTTCAGCCAAGATATAGATGTGAATGGAATCACTTGGGAACGTTTCACTGCTGGTCAACAAGCTGACGAAATTAATGAGTTTTGGCCTGAGGCAAATTATCAGCCAGATAATAATCTTTAATTTTTGCTTATAATCGTTTTAAATAACACGGAGTGTTATGTTGCATGGACATAGAATGCTGAAAATAATAGCCCTAGTTTCTTTAGCAGTAGTGATATTTTTATTTCTATCTGCGAATAAAAATTATGAAGAAGTAGTACTCAACTTTTCACATAACTCGAATGATCTTGCTGGCTCGTTAATATTGCCAAAAGGTATAGATAAACCATCTGCTGTAGCACTATTTGTGCATGGTGATGGCGCTATGCCTTATGATGCTTACGGCTATTATCGACCTTTATGGCAAGCGTTGGCTGAAAAGGGCATTGCCTCTTTTTCATGGAATAAAGCAGGTATAAGTGCATCTACCGGTAATTGGCAAAATCAAAGCATGGATGATAGAGCCGATGAAGTCATTGCAGCGATAGAAGCGCTGAAATATCACAAAGATATTAAGTTCAATACGATCGGGTTAATTGGATATAGTCAGGCCGGCTGGGTTATGCCCTTGGTGGCCAGTAAGTCTGACTATCCTGACTTCATGGTAATTGTTTCGGGTGCCATCAACTGGATGGAACAAGGTGAATATCTAACTAAAACACGCTTGGAAAAAGCAGGGTTTTCACAACAGCAAATCGAAGAAGCGCTTAATGGCGATATGCATATATCCACCATCTTGCCTCGAGAGAGTTCCTATGATGACTATCTTGAGCTTTATGAAGATAGTTATTCGACAGCGTTAAAAACAGCGAAAACACCAATGAGTGCTGATCGCTTCCAATTTGCTAAGTTAAATTGGCAATATGACGCTCGGCGGAACTTAAAGGATATTGATTGTCCAACACTTGCCATGTTTGGTGAGGATGATAAAAACGTTGATATAGCTAATAGCGTTGAAGTGTATCAAGAGATCTTTTCAGAGTCTGGAAAAGCGAGTTTTGATATTAAGACTTACCTCTCTACGCAACATGGCATGTTAAAAAGTCAGTATTTTGATGAAATAAGCCCAGGACTGTGGTCAGCTATTAAATTAGAGGTTCTTGGTAGTAAGGCTTTTGCCGATGGCTATCTTGAATTTGTGGCTGACTGGATCGATGAAAAAAGTCATTCTCAGAGACAATAAAAATATAAAGAGTAAACGTGTGAAATATCATCACTTAGGCATGCCAACGAAAGAAAAATTACCCAATGAACGTTATCTGCCACATTTGAAAATGTATGTCAGTGATCATCATCAGAGTGCTTATGGTGTTGAGTGGGTGCGTTATGACGACGATGCTGATTTTCCTGAGCTGGTCAAAACTGTCGCTCATGTGGCATTTGAAGTGGACGATGTGCTTGAAGCCATTAAAGGCAAGAATGTCATTATTGAACCAAATTCGCCAAGTCCGGGTGTGTTAGTTGCTTTTATCGAAGATAACGGTGCGCCGATCGAGTTTCTACAAGTTGATCGTAGTATTGCTGAAGATGGGATCTGAACAAAAGAAAGCAATGAAACAGGAAATATGGAAGTTAGCTAATGGCCGATAAACAAAGCGAGATTGAAATAGAGTTGAGGAGTAAGTTCACGGAAGAACAAATGTGTGCGTATTTTTTAACGAAAACGATTAGAAGTCAGTATCAGTTTGATGATGCGTTTATCGCTAACTGGTATGAAGATGTCTTTAAAAAGAAACCCGAAATAAAAGAAAATGCCAGGCGTGAACTTGTTCAGGCTTATAGCTCAATGCTGATAAGTGAGAACAAATATAAAAATCACCTAGACTATTGGATAAAGCAATATCAGGAAAAATTAATCACTGAAATGGAAGTGTTTTTTAGTGGAGAGCCAGGTAAATAAGCAGAGTTAATGCCGCTTAGAGTGGATGAGAAATTTAGGAAAAGAAATGAAATTAGCGCTTTATCAAGTTGATGCGTTTGCAGAACAAGCCTTTGAAGGAAACCCTGCAGCAGTAGTGCCATTAGAGTCATGGTTAGAAGAAGGAACCATGCAAGCAATTGCTGAAGAAAACAATCTTGCAGAAACAGCCTTTTTTGTTCCGACTAAAACCGGTTTTCATATTCGTTGGTTTACGCCAACAAAAGAGGTTAACCTCTGTGGTCATGCGACCTTAGCATCAGCTTTTGTTTTGTTTAATATTTTAGGGTTCGAGGCAGAGGAAATTACCTTTGATTCATTATCTGGGCTTCTATCCGTTACTAAAAAAGGCGAGTTGTTAACGTTAAACTTTCCTTGTCAAAAACCAGTGCAGTGCGAGATTCCACAGGCATTGATAGATGGCTTAGGTTTGCGGCCAATAGAATGTTATAAATTTGAGGACTATGTAGCGGTATTTGAACGCGAAGAAGATATTACCAATATTGTCCCTAACCACAGCTCACTTGAACAGTTGGATTTACGGGGTGTAATCGTGACTGCTCCATCATCGCACTATGATTTTGTCGCTCGATTTTTTGCACCTAAATATGGAATCCCCGAAGATCCTGTTACTGGCTCGGCATATACAAAGTTGATACCGCTATGGTCTGAGAAGCTGAATAAATTACAACTTAATGCCAAACAACTCTCAGCTAGAGGTGGAAAGGTTCAGTGTGAATTACAGGGTGATCGAGTATTGATATCAGGTTCTGCAGTCAAATATATGGAAGCGACTATTGAGCTTGATAAATAACAAATGACGCACCGATTAGAAGTAAGCTTGGCTGTGCTGAATGATGCCAACGAGATTAATGATTTATTAAATCTGGCTTATCGCGGTGAACAAGGCTGGACTAACGAAAATGGTCTGGTGAGTGGTCAACGTTCCGTGATTGATGATGTTGAAATCACGATTAAAGATGAAAACTCAGTTTTTCTTATATATAGAGATAAAACACAGTTAGTGGCATGCATTTGCCTGGAATATAAAACTGGAGATGTAAGCATCGGTGCATTTGCTGTTCATCCTGATCATCAAAAAACAGGTTTGGGAACTGCTATGCTCAATGCCGCTGAACAATATGCGGCCGATAAATTTACGGTTAAAAAATTTGTGATGGTGGTACTTTCTGATAGAGCTGATTTGATTTCATTTTATGAACGACGTGGCTATCAACGTAATGATATAAAGAGCGACTATCCGGTGCATCTTAATGTGGGCACTCCAAAACATCCAAACTTGAAGATAGAACAATTAATTAAATATGTGTAACAAACATAAAGCACTGGAACTTGTTGAGTTAGATATAGCGTCATCATTTGACGAGATTACGGATTACATCGATCGTTTGTATTTGGAATTGTTTGGAAAAGATGAGGTTTTAACTTCCGAAGTTAAGAAAAAAATTCACCAACAATGGCAGGAAAACTCTCCATCTCATTGGGCATATAAAGTGCTGGACGAAAGCAATGTTGTTGCATTTTTCACTCTAACGGAATCATTCTCATTTTTTGCTCATGGGCAATATGGCCTCATCAACGAACTTTGGGTTGATCCTGAATCTCGATCTCAAGGAGTGGGTGGTCAGGTGCTACAGCTGATTAAAGACTTAGCATTGCAAAAGGGCTGGGAACGGATTGATGTATCAGCACCTATAGCCGAGGAGTGGGCAAGAAGTTTTGATTTTTATAAGAAATATGGCTTTAAATCCACGGGGAAAAAATTGAGATATATCACGGAGTAATGATGGAATGATTAAACATGGAGAAGCAATAAATGAGTCTTGAGTGGAGTTACTCAGAAGAAAATATCAATTGGGAAGAGCTTGCCGAGCTGTTTAGGATTGCGCCTTTTGGAGATAAACGACCAGAAGATATAGAAAAGGCCTTTGTGAATAGTATGTTCAAATGTTTTATTTTTGAGCAGGGCAAGCTAGTCGGGGTCGGCCGAGCATTAGCTGATGGTATTGATTGCTCGTATATCTGTGATGTAGCCGTACATCCGGAATATCAAGGCACCGGTTTGGGACGCGCTATTATTACGAAGTTGTTAGACTTTTCCGAAGGCCACAAAAAAATAATTCTTTATGCGTGTCCCGGCAAAGAAGGTTTCTACAATAAATTTGGCTTTAAACAAATGAATACGGCAATGGCGATCTTTGAAAATCAGGATCAGGCGTTAGCGTCGGGTTTGGTTTGTGAAGCCTAAGTGAGATAGAAAAATATATGAACGTGCAACAGGTCATAGAGCGCTTGGAGGCGTTGGCCGATCCAGAGAAAATAGCATTCAAAGAGCAAAAGTTTGGCATCCAAGCTGAGAACTCATTGGGTATCTATCACCAGGACTTAAAAGCACTAGCGAAAGAAATCGGTAGTGACAATCAGCTTGCCATCGCCCTGTTTGATACCGGCATCTACGAAGCCAAAATCTTATGCAGCAAAATTTACGACCCAGATTCTATTTCTATAGAGCAAATGGAACACTGGGTGGCTACATTTGAAAACTGGGAAATATGTGATTCTTTTTGCATGGGATTTTTTGCTAAAAGTCGTCATGCCTTAGCTAAAGCAATGGAATGGTCAGGCAATGAAAAAGAGTTCACTAAGCGAGCTGGGTTTGCAATGATGGCCGCGTATGGCTTTGCTAATAAGAATGCAGAAAATGACGTATTTGAACAGTTTTTCTTGCCCATTGAACGTGAAGCAGCTGATGAAAGGATATATGTAAAAAAAGCAGTAAACTGGGCGCTGCGTAATATAGGAAAGAGAAATAAAGACTTGCAGCAAGCAGCAATAAATCTGGCAAATAAGATCTTGTTAAAGCAAAGTAAGTCAGCACAATGGATTGCTAAAGATGCTCTTCGAGAACTAGAAAAACCAAAGGTTAATATTTTAGATTACCCAAGAGCTATTTATCGACCTAAGGTCTAATTAACTATCGTAGGAAAACAATGAATAACAGTGATGCTCAACCGCTTAACCAAACACGACGTATTGTTACTAGCCTTGTAATTGGAGTACTCAGTTTATTAATCGCCATAGTCGGAGCTGTAATTACGGCTTGTGTAGCTGATAAGTTGCAGTGGAGTAGTGTCGATAGTTGGGCGCTTTTACATGGAACTGGAGTTATCGTGATGATGGGCTGGGGGCTGCTAGGCTTTCACTTATTCTCTTATCTGGCAGTGAAATATAAGGTTATTATTCCGGCCGGACGTTTTGGAGTACTGCCACACCTAGTTTATTTAAGTGCCGCCTTGGGCTCACATGAAGTGACAGGCTATTTTATGTGGCTGGCTATTGTGTCAGGTATAGCTGCCGTTATTTTGTACAAACGTGGTGTGATAGTAAAACCATTTGGTTTGGTGATATTTGGCTTGGCGGTGACTAGTGTCTACTTATATCAATGGGTATATATGCACTGGTTTTTCCCTATCACAGCGAGTTGATCTGACGTTTCAGTTATTAAACTAGCTTAGCAAAGAGCATGATGAACAGAGTATTAAAAATTCTAAGCCTATTATTTTTTGCAAATATTGTTATTGCTAGTGAGATCAATATTAAAATCGGCGACTCCTTGGAAAACTTATTAGAAAGTGAAGGGGATGCCACCGTCGTTGAAGCGTTGATAGATCGAGGAGCTCCTTTCGTACGTTTTTATTATCAAGACTTGAATAGGTCTTTTATTATCAATAAAGAAACAGACTATATTTGTGATATTGCCGTAGGAATCGATGGCGGAAATTGCTTTCCATGTGAGCAAAATAAAACATCAGAAAAGTGCCCTTAAACTACGCATATAGTTATTCTGGTGCAAGGATAGGAAGATATCGATATAACCTGACAGCCAAAAGCAGACATTGGTTGACAAACTTGCCATACGTTTTCATAGTTTGGCCAATGTAACCTCTCCATATCGAATATGTTTTCCTGATGCAGAAATGCACCAGGAAAACATCGAGCTATTATGCTTTTCTTCGATCACTAAAATAATGCGCCATTCGGTAAAGCGCTGGTAACACTAATAAGGTCAACAAAGTTGACGAAATGATACCTCCAATTACAACCGTTGCTAACGGCCGCTGCACCTCAGCACCAGCTCCGGTATTGATCGCCATTGGCACAAAACCTAAACTCGCCACTAATGCTGTCATTAATACTGGACGTAACCGCTGACTAGCTCCTTCCTTAATTGCAACGATCAATGTTTCGCCTTTTTCACGCAATTCACGAATAAACGACAGCATCACAACGCCATTTAAAACCGCAACACCCGATAAAGCGATAAAGCCCACCATAGCTGAAATAGATAATGACATGTCACGTAATATCAGCGCCATTACACCACCCGTTAATGCCAACGGTACACCGGTAAATACGACCAAGGTGTCACGAAGTGAATTAAAGGCACTATAGAGCAGTACTAAAATCAATAATAAGGTCAGTGGCACCAAAATACTTAAGCGCTTACTGGCTGACTGTAATTGTTCAAAGGTACCGCCATAACCTAACCAATATCCATTAGGTAGCTCCAGTTGTGATGCCATCAGCTCTTGCGTTTCAGCAATAAAGGAACCTAGGTCACGACCTTCGACATTCGCTGTCACCACCACATTACGTTTACCACTTTCGCGATTAATCTGATTTGGACCTTCGATTTCCTTAATATCAGCGATCTCTCCTAAAGGCACATAACTTAAATCCGGATTAGCATTAATAGGTAGTGCAACTGGAATTTGAGCCAAAGCTTTAGCATCACGCCGATAAGCTTCATCCATACGGACTAATAACTTAAAGCGGCGATCACCTTCATAAATCAATCCCGTTTGACGACCACTCGTTGCAGTCTGTAACGCATTTTGAATATCAGCAACAGACAATCCTAATAAAGCTAGATGATCACGTTGCGGCTCGACAGAAATCATTGGCAACCCTTTCATTTGCTCAACGCGTACATCTTTACCACCAGCAACCTGGCCTAATAAAGTCTCGGCTTGTGTACCTAATGCTGCCAAGGTATCCAAGTCATCACCATAAATACGTATGGCCACATCAGAACGCACACCAGCAATCAATTCATTAAACCGCATTTCAATCGGCTGAGTTAATTCATATTTGTTGCCAGGCACTTTTTCAATGGCCACTCGGATCTCATCAACCAAAATATTTTTTGGCTTATTAGGATCTGGCCATTGCTCACGCGGTTTCAACATAACAAAAGTATCGGCAACATTTGGTGGCATCGGATCTGTTGCAATCTCAGGTGTACCTATTTTGGCAAACACGGTTTCAACTTCAGCAAAGTGAAGAATCTCACTTTCCAACAGCTTTTGCATTTCAATCGCTTGCTCCAAGCCAGTACCAGGAATTCGCAAGGCATGGATCGCCATATCATGCTCATCCAACTGTGGTAAAAACTCAGTACCCAAGCGGTTAACTTGATTCGCACTATAAACCACAAATACACTAGCTGCAGCCACCATCACTAATGGAATTTTTAATGACAGATTCAGTAATGGCTGATACAACTTATGGGCAATCAACATTAACCAATTTTCTTTCTCTTTAACTTTTCCTCGTACCAAAATAGCTATTGCGGCTGGTACAAATGTTACAGAGAAAATCATCGCTCCCAGTAAGGCTGCTACAACAGTAAATGCCATCGGATGAAACATCTTGCCTTCAACACCACTTAAGGCAAAGATAGGTAAATAAACCAACATGATGATAAACATACCAAATACCGCAGGCTTAAATACTTCTCGTGTACTGATGATAACTTCTTGTAATCGTTCTTCTACCGTTAACAATCGTCCAAAACGTTGTTGTGCTAAACCTAAACGGCGTAATGTATTTTCTACAACGATAACGGCACCATCGACAATTAAACCAAAGTCGATTGCCCCCAGACTCATCAGGTTACCCGATACCTTATTACTGGCCATACCCGTAATGGCAAACAGCATGCTAAGCGGAATCACCAAAGCAGCAATAAATGCAGCACGCATATTTCCCAATAAGGCAAATAAAACGACAATAACCAATAACGCACCTTCCAATAAGTTATTTTTAACGGTAACAATAGTCTTATCAACCAATTCAGTACGATCATATATCGCTTTGGCAGTAACACCTTCAGGCAAAAAACGATTTATTTCTACTAACTTATCTGCCACGGCTTTAGCAACTGTTCGACTGTTCTCACCTAAGAGCATAAAAGCCGTACCCAGTACCGTTTCTTTACCATTAATTGTCGCTGCGCCGGTACGTAGCTCCTTACCGTACTTAACTTCAGCTACATCATTGATACGTACAGGCGCATCATCCCGCTTGGCAATTACTACCTGACCAATGTCGTTTAAATTATCCAATTGGCCTGGTGAACGGATCAACCATTGTTCACCGTTACGCTCTATATAACCCGCTCCGGCATTTTGATTGTTTTGCTCCAATGCTCTAATTAAATCATCAACCGTGACTTTATAAGCCAATAACTTGCCAGGAATAGGGGCTACCTGATATTCACGAACATAACCACCGACACTATTAATTTCAGTAATGCCAGGGACCTTAACCAATTGGGGACGAATAACCCAATCCTGAATGGTTCGTAAATCCTCAGCATTATAGTCAGTCCCATCGGCTTTTTTAGCACTAGGTTTAGCTTCAATCGCATACGTAAATATTTCACCCAAGCCACTGGCAATAGGACCTAAAGCCGGTTCTACACCTGGCGGTAGTTCATTGCGAATACTCTGCAAGCGTTCACTGATCTGTTGCCGGGCCCAATAGATATCGGTTCCCTCTTCAAAGATCACGGTAACCTGGGATAAACCATAACGTGATAACGAGCGGGTATAATCCAGATGAGGAATGCCCGCCATCGCATTTTCAACGATATAAGTAACACGTTGCTCTGATTCCAGTGGTGAATAGCCCTCAGCTTCACTATTAATTTGTACCTGAACATTGGTAATATCAGGCACGGCATCAACCGATAACTGAGTCGCGCTATACAGCCCTACACCAGCCATCAATAATGTTGCAACTAACACCAACCATCGCCGACCAACTGCAAAAGCAATTAATTTTTCCATTGCAATACCCCTTAGTGATCGTGGCTAGCGCCATCTTTAAGTACATCAGCTTTCAATAAAAAACTGTTCTCCGTGACATAATCGGTATTAGGCTTAAGTCCTCCTAAAATTTCAATATATTCACCATCCGTTTCCCCCATTTTTAACATGCGTACTTCAAAGCTATTGTCATAACGGGCAAAAACAACAGGCATCCCTCTAAAACTTTGTAAGGCATTACTCTTCACTGCCAAAGGAACTTCCCGTTTACCCACTTCAACCTCGGCTTTGACATGCATTCCGGGACGCCAATGACCCTCTTTATTATCAATCACTGCTCGGGCACGAGCGATATGTCCACCCGTCATCACCGGTGCAATATAGCTCAACTTACCTTTAGCCATGTCATGCTGATGTAAATCTCTCACGACAACAGGCTGACCGACTTGTAACTTTTCAATACTTTCTGGAAATGCTGACATTTCTACCCACACTTTTGATAGATCAGAAATCTCAATCAAAGCTTTGTCACCAGCTCGCTCACCTGGGTTTGCCATGCGTTGCGTTACTTCACCTGACGCAGGACTTTTTACGTTATAACGTTGCAAAGTCTTAGTGTTGAAAATTGTCGCAATTATTTGGCCTTTCTTGACGTTATCACCTACATTAACGGTGATTTTCTCAACCATACCTTGATAGCTTGCATACACATAAGATCGCTGATTTTGTGGTATTTCAATAACACCAAATAAAGTATTCACAAAACGTAATGTCTGTGGTCCAGCCTTATCTGTTTTCACCTTAGATAACGTCAACAAACGATCACTAATTTCAGCACGACCTTCATGACTCTCAAAGTTCCAGTAAAAATCGTTACTTTCAAATTTTGCATTCACTTCCACATCAAACGAATGTGGCTCAGCTACTACCTGATCACTAACTAAATAATCTTGTTCCGGGCTAAACTGCAAGATATCCTGATCGCCGCCTAGTCGGGATAAAGTCACGACAAGCTCATCAACTTGATCTGGTGCAATTAATTGATTATTTTTATAAACATACACGCGCATTTCTGGTGGGATACCGGATTCAAAAATGGTGATTTCAACAGAAAAACCGTCCTTTTCCAATAGCTTACCGCCATTAGGACCTTCTTTTTCGATAAGTGTTTTCTTGCCGTCAAGCATTGTCTGTTCTTTAGCATTACCCGATGCAGACATTGCTACAGGGTTAAACGCTAGAGTACTTACGAGCACCAATAGAGTTACTAAATAACGGGGGTTCATATTTTTGATTCCTTATTTGTTACCGGATAAATGTGTTGCTTGTGTCATTGATTGACCTGTAACACGTTCTAATTCAAGTAGTTGTAGATATATGCGTGTTTGAGTTTCAATTAACTGACGTCGTAGTTCAAATAGTTCTGTCTGTGCATCAACCCATTGAAAAACCGAGTATTGACCTTGTTGATAGCCATTCTCAGTATCTTTCAATAATGTTTGGGCATAAGGCAACAACCGTTCTGTCACGGCTGTAACTCGACGGCTATTGGCTAACATACGTTGTTGAATTTCCGCCAACTCTAACTTTAATTCAGCTAAGCTAAATTCACCTTGAGCATCGGCTAATTCTTTTTCGGCATAGGCAGCTGTGATTCGACCTCGGTTAGGGTTTTCAAACGTCAATGGCATTGACACGTTGAAGATCAAGGCCTGATCGTCACTCTTCTCAAAACGACGGAAACCAACACCAAAATCAATATTGTTATAACCATTGGCTTTGGCCAATTGTAGGCGACTTTCCGCCAAACGTCGGTGCGCCTGATAATACAAATACTTCGGTGCTGTTTCAATTGCGGTATTTAATGTTGCACTATCAGGTAATGTCGGCCACTGCGATAAATCACCTTTTACCATGTCAAAATCTGACTCATCCATCCACATTGCAGCCAAACGTGTTTTAGCTAAAGACAACTCATCCGCCAACAGCTGTTGATTTGCTTGTGAATGCGCCAGACGTAGGGCCATTTTTGATACATCGGCCTGACCGACTGCACCGGCCTGAGCCCGACGTTCGATTACTTCCAGTGCCTGTCGTTCCTGCTCAATGCGTTGAGCAACAACTGATTGCAAACTTTGCAAGCGTAAGACCTGATAATAGCGACGACTTGTTTCCGCTAACACATCGAGACGTTTTAATTGGTAATCAACTAAGGTTGCTTGAGATCTGGCATCAATGACTGCCACCCTACTTTCTAACTTACTGCCCATCTCAATAGTTTGGCTCAGTGCCAGAGTATACTCAGCATCGCCTAAACCACTGTGATCGCCCGTTCCTAGAACATTTTCGATCTCGACACCAATCTTAGGGCTGGGTTTGATCCCAGCTTGGATTTTGTCAGCTTCAGCAATGCGTAATTCATACGGATAAAATTTTAGCTGGCTATTGTTGAGCAAAGTCTGCTCAAATGCCCATGCTAAATCAATAGACTCTCGAGCCAATGCAACTTGCCAAGAAAATACAGATATACCTAGCAAATAAATTGAAAACAAGCGAATAGACGAATGCTTTTTAATTATCGTTCTAACGTGTTTGTTCATGACGAACTCCCATAGTTCATGCATACAGATGCATTGAACTTATATACAAAAATAAATTGAGTTAATTTGTAGGGAGTTAGGCTATCGGTGGTGGGATGGGGGGAGAGAAAGCATGATTTTCGAAGGGTTCCCGAATATCAGCTCGCTTTTGAACTATAGTTTGTTCAAAATTAAAAGAATCTACGCTGCGTAAATAGTAAGTAACATGAATATGTGCTTCATGATTATCATAACTGTTATCACTATCGATATCACCCAACGCAGGTAATAATGAATACAAGTGGAGATGTGACGACTCATAGCCATGATTGTCAAAATCTTCTGCCATATGTACAGAATCCCACGCACAACAGTTTATTAGCACGTGAGTGACAATCAAAATAAAGGTTAAAATCTGTGTCATGATATAGTCAAAATTTATCTTATTTCTTACTCTTTGAAAGTTATGCCGAATATATATTCGTATCTATGGCACCAACAGTAGTAATAAAGTTCCGCGTAGGCTATCAGCTACTCAAACCCATAGCAAACAACACGAAGAAATAGTTAGTAATAGTGCTACGACTATTAATTGATAAGTTTCTTTTGAACACTTTTTAGTGTGATTGATACAAAACCTTTGTCCACTATAGTGCGAAGTATTGATCGGCTATTTTTGTAAGGAAAAAATCAAAATAGAAACTTATATCTTTTTATGGCTTTACGCCAAGTCGTAACAATCGTAATTTTAACTCTATTAATCACTGTCCGCTTTGGGTCGAAAGCTGCCCTTTGAAACTAACGGTCGCTAACGTGCCAAAAGCGGACTGACGGACGAGCAAGATATGCTAAAAAGGCCAAAGTTTGGTATTGGGGTGAAACTGTGACCACGCAAACCAAAATGCCTGATGACTGCCTAAATCTTTGCCGTCTTTATCTATTGCTCGGATGCCACCACCATCAAGCACTAAGCTGATGTTTTCATAAACAATGTCATCTCCATTTTTTAAGGTTGTCAGTGCAGTTTCTGTATGAAACGCGATGGGTATACCGGTATCGGTGAGCAGCCCGACTACATCATCATGTACAGATAGGCGAGGATCGATATTTCCAACAGGAAAAATAGGACCATTGGCATCACGGTTGTTACGAAAGTCAAAGTCACGCCCTAATGCTAATGACTCGTTAAGAACGGTGGTTTGCGGATGAGCCGCCTTCCATTCACCCCATTCTGTAGTCACCACGCCTGCTTGTTTAAGCGTTATGTTTTTTTCAGCTAATGGGCCTGTCACCGCTTGTCCAAGAAAGGTATCGAATACAGAAAACGTGTTCACATCGTACATCACCTTGTTAGAACGAATCAGTAATCCAGATGTGCGTAGCACTGGTCGTTTTACGCCTTCTGGCATGTCATCTGTAAAGTAAGCTTGGGCAGAGCCGCAAAGCGTGCAATAAGGTATTCCTAAGGTTCGGCCTCCTAGCGTATCGTTAACCATTTCTCTCACTTCCATTATGCGACGTGGGTATGCTCGAAATTCTCCATTTACTTCTACGCCAAAGACAATGTCATCATCATTAAGCCAGTCGGCATTAGCAACATCAGTTACCTCTGGATTGTCTGCTGCTGGAATACAGTTACACGGTTTGTCGGTCATGTTGAATTCACGGTTATCTATACCTACACCTCCCCAAGACACATGGCGCCAATCGATATCACCATCAACAAAAAGTCGGTCCCACTCAGGGACGATAAGGGTATAGATATTTGTTTTGTATTTGAGATAGTCGGGTGGTGCCGGAATATTCCAAGCAATAAGGTGATCGATCGTATCTCCCCAAATATTGCTACGATCAGGTGTGATATTCAGTAGTTTTCCGGCAGAGTCAGCCAAGGCTGAGGTTAGCTCACTTGAACCTGAAATCCGCATAAAGTCGCTGATTAACCACGCTAGGCGGGGGTCGCCAGATTCAGTTATTGTCATCAGTGCTTTGGTCTGTTCAGTCCCCCAAATAAACGAGCGTAGATCGCCACCAAAAATGCTTTCAACAGCCTGCACTAGCTCTTTACTAAGTGTTTCATTGGGGATCGACGGAGGTTTGCCAAATAGATCGATAACATAATCTGCTAGTTCAGCTTGTACATTGGCTGAAGGGGCTTCATCAATCACAACAGCTGTATCTGATATCGATTTTTGTGATGTATCTTTTGCCTCTGCATAGAGCGTGTTTTTTCCGAGAAGCCAGATAATGCTTAATAAAATTAGGAGGCCAGCCCATTTCATAATGGTTGAGTGACTATATGATGATTTATGAGTCATTTGTTATTGCCTAGAAATTATAGATATCTAGGCTTTGGGACATTCGGGTGGATGAATAGTTCGACAACAGTGTTATGCAACACATTTCTTCGCTAGGCTTGGTATATGTTCCAGTATCAGCACACAAAGTTGGGCAGTTTTTAGGTGGTTTTTATCATGTTTAGTGGGAGATCTATTGCCCAACTTTTTACGATTTAATCTATGTGTTGTATCGACTGGTTGAATCCACAGTCGTAAGCTGCCAGATTACATCTGGCCCAGCTATACGGGAGTGTCAGGTCAAGTCAGAGAAGCAACAAGTTATTCATCAAGTTGACGTTCAATTTCTCTGAGTTGTTCCAGTTTTCTGTTGTATTCATTTAGTGTTGGTTCATAATCGCGGTTGATGTTATCAAGTGCTTCTTGGGCATCTCGCCGTTCACTAACGCAATCGCTTTCTTCAGAATCGAATTCATATTGTTTGCTTTCTTCATCCTCACTGCAACGTCTTACACAACTGTAATCATAGTCTGTTTTATAAAAACCAGTAATGATATCCCGTACCCGTATTTCACATTGTGAGTGACAGTCGAAATCGACATTAGTATGGCTGCAACTAGGCGCATCTGAAATTAGCTCCTCGCCCTAATTTTTGTAATCATCTAAGGTTTCAGCTAGCTGCTCAAGTTTCGCTTTGAGTCTTTTATGCTCAGCCACCAAGTTTTTTCGTCCGATCACTGTAAGCATATTAGCTCTAAACTGAGTTATATCATCAGCTGACATTGCATAGAGTCGGCTAGCAAACATAATGACGTCTTGTTCAGCTCTTAAATAAGCAGCTCTCTTTTCTTTGGCGCTGCTGGCATCAGCAAGGCGATCTTTGATTTGTTGGTAAATGCCATCCTGGTGGTAACCAAAATAACTCACAGGAATTTGATCATCAAAATTGATTAGCTTATTGTAGTGTTGCAAAAATTCTCTTTCAGCCTGATAAAAGTGATCGCGGTCATAGGTCGGCAAACTTTTAGCTATGCGTTGTTGTTCTCTATATTCAGCTACTTCTCTTTTCTTTTGCAGCTGAAATTCCTTGTCTTCTTGCTCTTGTTTTACTGCATTAGCCAGTGTTTCTCGAAATTCCTTAATCTCTTCAGCTGGCATAGTCTGCAAATACTCAATCATTTGTTTGGTGGCAGACAGCTTAAATTCTAAAACTTTATTTGGATCAGTGTTATCAGGATTATTCTGTGAGAACTCTGATTCTATATCGTTATTATGCTTGGCAATGTCGTAAGGAAACTGAGCGTCATAATTGATTTTTTCATCATATAAAGCGATGAATGAATCTAACTCTTGTTTCACTTGTTTGGTGAGCTGTTCACCAGTATCAGCCATTGTGGGATAAGCAATGACGGCCAAAGTGGCAAATAAGAAAGCTCTAATCATTGTTAGTGGAGAAAAAATATTAATACTCACTCTGTAACCTCTAGCGATGGATCTATATAGTATTATTTACTGGTTAAGTCGCTGGCTTCTTGCTGGATTTTGTCGGTGACTTCACGAACCGCATAGATAGCATCACGGCGTTCTATGGTGTGCTTATCACCAAAGTCGCAGCTATTATAAAAATATTGCCAAACATTACGGACATTTAGATACGCAGCATCTACGATTTCTTGCTTAACGACAGGATCGTTAATATGACGCCAGTAAGCTTTTCTTGCTGTATTTAACGCTGAGATAGCATCGCCACCAATGCCAAGATTACATTTGCCCAAGGTAGAGTGGGGATAGAGGTAAGTGCGTAATAGTTTGTAATCGAGATAATCACCCGGTGGGGTATTAGCAATCGTTTCTGGATCAGGATCCATAATCAACAATGGTGCACCAGATGTTTCTTCATCTCGCATTAACAGTGATGCTGAAGCAAATACTAAGGCAGAGTTATTTTGAGTTGATATTCTTACCGGATAATCAGTGATAGCATGCCCCGGCATTAATACAACCGCTTTTACCGATGATGTCGAAGGCAAGTGATATTCACCTTGGTTATTGGTGACGATCTTATTTTTGGCTGCTTCAATCATGTCATCAAGATCAACGTCGGCATCTGCACCTTCATGTTGAACTATGGCCCCGGCAATGGGTTGTAAGGTGTCTAAACCAATGACCTTGCCGATGACGACGGGCGTGTGATGAATTTTCTGGATGGTCGGTACGCAGGCAGCAATAGATAAAACCAGGGGTAAAACAAGTGCAGCGAGTAGTAGGCTGCGAATGGATAAAAAAACGTTAATTTCAGTCCCATTAAATAACACACGTTTTTTCATGTTCTCTCACAAAGCTTTTGTAAAATTTTTGACCACCCGAATGTACAGCCAATGCTAGACAATAACAACTTTGTTTAAGATTAATAAATGATTGCTGAACAGTTTCAATTTCATAGCGCGACCTTTACACTGCCTACACAAAGAAGCTCATGAGAGAGAAGGTATAAACGAATATGCTGATACATAAGATTCAAGCAGTAGTGATAGCACTGTTGTTAGCCCTGTCAGCCACTGCCTATAGTGACGGTATCGAGGCGGGGGGCAAATGTGAATTTATTGATGAACAACTATTAACACGGGTTGCCAGTATTAATGATGAGATTGTTGAACTTGAGCCGATGTATGGCGACGCAATAAGATTATCGAGCCAAGAGTTTGAGCCACCAGTAAACGTTAATGACTACTATGAGATTTTTATCCGTCGTCATACTAGCGGTGGTTGTAGTCCTTACAGCATTACCAATAAAGTAAAAGTGGCAATAAGCAATGTCGTGCTTAGCCTCACAGAGCAACACGCTTACGCCGCGTCTTTTATTCTTGATGAGGCAAAAAATTGTGCTTATGCTCAGCTAGCTGATAGCTGCAAAGATGATTTAGCCTTAGATGATTCTTTTGAACAGTCACAATTATCACTGCTTAGTCATATTAAGCCTCGCACGGTAGGCACTTGTTCGGCGGCGATAATGAAAACTATTTTGCAACAGATTGAGTCAGCAGAAAAACAGACTCGTCTAATCAGTTGTGTAGAGCGTCTTGACGGGGAAGAGCTTGCCGTTGAGTTTTCTTTGTCTGACGATGAGTCAAGGTTATTGCTTAGCAAAGTCTATTAAGCACGAAGCCAAATATAAACGTTCGCATCTTTGGGCAAAATCAAACATTATTGTGAGCACCAAACAGGACATGGGCCTAAGGTTTAAGTTTGGCTACATAAGTAAGCGAAGACAGTTCGTATTTAACGTATAAAGAGCAAAGTTTATGAGATTGACCGTATTATTATTAACGCTAATATCGATGAACGTATTAGCTGAGCAACAACCTTCATGCCAACCCGACCTCAACACGTGGAAAGAAAATACGGGCTTTAATCAATTCACAGGGCCAAATGAGACCTGTATCTATAGTGAAATGAATCCAGAACCGGCCATTACCAACAATACTCAAAGCACCTTGGCTTGTTTTACTAGTGATGTAATGTCACAACAAGGTGGTTATGCGGAGAGCATACATGTTTGGTTAGTGGATCCCATTTCGTGCAAAGTCATTGCTACAGAAGCAAAATGTTTGACGTGTTGGAGCGATGATTTTGAGGATGAAGGTTCAGACGACGATTATGACGATAGCGGTGATGATGGCTACGGTGGTTGGTTTTAACTGAGATGACAATGCTACTTAATTTTTTGCATATTATCTTTTTGGTGTTAGCGACTATTTTTAGCGGCTACCTTGCTTATTCTGGTGCTGGTCTTTATTTCTCTGGTGATGCTGACAGTGCCCAAGCTTTGAATGTGGTTGCCTTGATCATGCTTATCTTTAGCGTAAGGCATAGTTATTTATATATGAACTATGGCTTAGAAATCCCTAAACTCATTGCCTTTCCTATTATCTACATTGCTTTGGGCATGTCATTGGATATTGCTATGGGCAGTGTGATTGAGTTCTGGTCACCAGTGACAACAGTGATAGAAACTCAGCTAAGTATCTCTATAGGCTGGGTGCTTGCAGTGCTGGTGGCGGCAGCCATTGTTAGTACAGAGTATTAGAGCAGTTACAATTACAACTTACAGAAAATATCGGAGCGATTACGTGCGTACATTTTTTATAATTTTAGTGTTTGGCTTGCTATCGGCATGTGAAGATACACCACAAATGAACGGCGAATCAGTCGATGTTTCATCTTATCAAGCCTTAGGACAATACTGGTTACTTGCTGATGATGTGCAGCCAAAACCTGGTCGGTTTGTCCTCGGCGACTTTGGCTGTGGTGAAGTTACATCTAACTTGAGAGCAGAGACTAATAAGCCCAAGGCATTTATTGATATTGAGTTCTTGGTTGATTCAAATGGCAAGCGCTTTGGAGAGAGCATCATTGCTTATAGTGATGATGAATTTACTCAAGAACTGGTCAACTTTGCTAAACATACGGATGAACAGCTAGCGCCGTTAAATGCATATAACTTCACCGCCTCAAAAAGTAATACTGAGCTTACCCCGGTTGTTGTAACTGAGACCTTAGCCATAGAATTTGGCACAGATATCTGTAAATAATCTAACTGAATTTCGACAATAAAATACATTAACAAGGATAAAAAATGAAAAAGAGTCTCTTAGCCGTATTTATGATGACAGCATCACTTCTTGCCCCGATGAAGCAAGCGTTGGCTGGCGGTGATGAACCGTTTATTGCTGAAATCATTATATTTGCTGGAACATTTGCTCCGAGCGGCTTTAAATTTTGCGAGGGACAATTGTTGACAGTAGGAACAGCGGAAAATAACGCATTATTTTCACTCATTGGCACAACATATGGTGGTGACGGTGCAACTACCTTTGCATTGCCAAACCTGAAAGAAGCGGAGAAGGCTTTGGGTGGTGCTAGGTATATCATTGCTTTAGATGGCGTCTACCCGTCAAGGCAGTAAGTTATTAGCAAAAGGTTCGATTAAAAAACTCAACAAAAAAGATGGCGGAGAATTTAACTTCTCCGCTAGCTCTCTGCAGAATATGTTGCATGTACAAGCCAGAAAAGTGAAGATGCCACCCGGTTTAACCCCATCCTAAAAGAGAAACACATGAAGAAAAATATATTTTTTACTTTGGCAATAACAGCACTTGCTGCCAATGTATTTGCCGCTAATTTTGGCGCGATAGCCGTCGACCGAATCGATGGTTTTGTTTATGGCTACTCTATTGATCAACCATCCGTAGAGCAAGCAAGAGCGAGAGCATTTGACGAATGTAGTAAGCAAGGCGGAGATTGTGTTGTTGAATTAGAGTTCTCTGGTGACAACAGGTGTGGTTCATATCGCACTATTGATAGTTCGGCCGGCTCCGCTTATGGTTGGGGTAAAGCGGCTAATAGGAAAATAGCTGGTGAGAAGGCGCGAACCGAATGTGAACAGCGTGCTAATGGCCACAGTTGTAGCAACCATGTCTGGGCATGCAATTCTGAGGAGAACCGCCATGCAGCGGAACCTGAGCGAGAAGAATCAGCAGATTTCGATCGTAATGCCATTGGTCATGCAGTGACTTATCATTATGATAATGAAGGGCAATGGGCTGGAAAATTTCGCATCGGTGAAATTGTTCAAACGAGAATTGAAGGCAGTGGCTCAACAATATACGCACACGTAAAATATAAATATTTGCCGTTACCGGGAAATAATCGTTCATCAGGCTTTGATCAACGCATTTTTACGATTAACACTGATAATGATTCATACAATGTTATTCATATGGATGTTTATATGTCGGGCAGCTTGTAAATAAAACAAGCCAATATTTCTATAAGGTGAATCAACCAATTTACTAACTATGACGTATATGACTATTAGAAAATTAATCATGCTCACTCTGTTTGTGTCTTTAACTTCCCATGCATGGGAAGTGGATGACTTCACCAATAGGAAAGAAATCCTCGCCATTTCTGCTGACCAGAAAGTGGACAATTTATTTGAAATTAATGAACAAACTAATAAGTATTTTCATGCGGCAGTTAATGAGTTTAATAGTAGCCATTCCTGTGTTGATGATATGCAAAAGAATTCACCAGAAATTTATTCACAGGTGAAGAGCATGCTGGGAAGAGAAAATAGTGAATCTACCTTGGAAAACTGGATTAGCCATTCCAGAAGGATGGTGAGTTCAAAGGGCGATCCTGAGATGTATGGTACGCCATGGTCGATTGATCCTAGTTTTAATTTAAATGCGCATGTCGTGGGTGTGACTAAGATTGGTCATTTTGTAGATGAAGGATTTGACTTGTTCAAAGAGGCCTTTATTAAGGATGGAGGCGATTTTCATCGGGCCTTACAACGTAGTAATGACTATGAAGATTATGTCTTTGGGCTTAGCAATTCTGGCGTCAAATCATACGCAGATATGGCGGCCAGTTATTCAGGCCTGACATTTTATATGAACCTTCTTCACGGCAAGGGTAACTACCTAAGTTGTAATCAAAGTTCGACTGAATATGAAATACAACGTGATTTTGATTGGGCTGATTATGTGAATGATAGTTGGGATTCGGGCATAAACTGTTCAATGTTTTACCGAGCCAAATTCCCTTATGATCGTATCGCTAATAAACAGCAGGATGAGCATATCAAAGCAGACGATTACGAGCCTATTGCATTTGGAGATGATTATTTTACTAATGCTGGGACTCATTTTAATAAATGGTTGCAAGCTAAGGGCATGTCTTGTCCTGCTCAGTTACAACAATGTAAAAGCTTGGCCAGCTTAGAGTGTGCAACGTACATAGTTTCACCAGCATGTTTAAAACTAAGTGATACTGTTAATGAAGCCTGTGCTAATAAAAAATTAGGCGATGTAGCGGTGCCAAGTTTTAACTCAGGTTATCGCTATGGAGAAGACCGATATTTCATTAGAAGTAAAATGTTTGACCTGTTGAAGTGATGATTCTGAAGAGCATGCTGACTATTCTAGCTGAAAGATAGCTAGGTTTTCCTGCTTAACTAGGCGGTCATTCTCCACCTACAAGCTACATAACAGTCAAACTAGCTAAGGTTTGAAATGAAAATAACTATCAAAAATATGGTTTGTGACCGTTGCTGCTTGGTGGTCAGTAATATATTAAAAGACCTTAATTTACAGGCTCGAACTGTTGTACTTGGTGAAGTTGATTTTGGCGACGTTTATGGAGAACAGTTGGCTAGCGAGGTTCAAGTATTACTCACGATCAAGCTGGAAGAATACGGATTTGAACTTCTTAATAATAAAAAAAGTAAGCTCATTGAAACTATTAAAATTGCGTGCATTGATTATATTCAACGAGCCGAAGAGTTTAATAAAGAGAAATTATCAAGCCATATAAGTAAAGCGCTTAAACGTGATTACAATTATCTCAGTCAACTATTCTCAGGTGTTGAAGGCGTCACCATCGAACAGTATTTCATTCGTTTACGTATAGAAAAAGTAAAAGAATTATTAGTCTATGATGAATTTAAGTTGAGCGAGATTGCGTTTCAATTAGGTTATAGCAGTGTTGCCCATTTAAGCGGTCAGTTTAAAAAGGTTACCGGCCTCACACCTAGTCATTTTCGTTCATTAAAAAATGAAAAAAAACGACATTCCATCGATAAGCTGTAAATTGTATAACGATACAAAGATAGGATATAACTGGATTTTAACCCTCACACTATAAAATAGATTTCACTTACTTTACTTATTGGAATTGAAATTATGACGGCTTTTTGGAGTAACACTGCAAACTGGAGCAAGAGTGCTCATAATACAAAATGGTGTTTGATAGGGTGTGCTATTGGGGATTTTGGAACCATTGCATATTTCCAATACAGCGCTTATGACGTATCAACGCTCTTTGTAATGCTGCTCGCGATGTTGAATGGCTTGCTGACCAGTATATTATTAGAAACCGTTATTTTATTTCGATCTGGTTTCAACTTAAGCAACGCGTTAAAAACAGCGTTAGGTATGAGCTTTATATCAATGCTAGCAATGGAAACCGCGATGAATCTAACCGATTATCTATTAACTGGAGGTGCATTGTTGACCTGGTGGGTGATTCCTTTGGCATTGTTTGCTGGCTTTATCACACCTTGGCCTTATAACTATTGGCGGTTACAGTCTCAAGGGAGATCCTGTCACTAATCACCTTTCGATTTACCCTAATGGTTAGCAATATTCTATTAAGATAGTAAGCAGGGTGTAGGTAGTAAAATAGGGTCTGACTTGTACTGTAACTACAAATCAGCCCCTTAAATCAGCTCACTAGTTAGTTACGACCGGCCATTACGCCGCCATCCACATCCCACACCGCACCTGTTACCCAGCTAGATGCATCGCTCAACAATAAGTTAATAACATTAGCAACATCATCTACATTGCCTATACGTCCAATGGGATGAAAAGCATCAAATGTTGATAAGGTTTCATCTAACTGTTCTGGTTTGATAAAGGCTTCATAGATCGGTGTTTTCACCACGGCAGGGGAGACGGCATTCACTCGAATATTATGTTCTGCTAATTCCATCGCCATATGTTGAGTTAATGAGTGTAAGCCGGCCTTTGCCATTGAATAGGCAGAAGAGGGCGTGGCCTTAATCGCTTGTTTCGCCCACATTGAACCAATATGAACAATTGAACCACTACCATTTTTAATCATGTTGTTGGCTACTGCTTGTGAGATGAAGAAAGTGGCCCGGTTTAAGTCTAAATGTTTATTGTAATCAGCAAGCTGATGAGCTAGAAAAGCTGTAGGTGAGAATTTTCCAGCGGCATTAACTAGGTAGTTGATATGACGATCATTGCTGACCAAATCGATGATACGTTGCACATCTGCTTCTTGGTACAAATCAGCTTGTACTGTTTCTACTGAACCAAATTCAGCTAACTGTTGTTGTGCTGCAGCTAGTTTTTTGGCAGAGCTGCCAATGATGATGACATCAGTATCTTGTTCAAGTAGTTGTCTTGCCGTCGCTAGGCCCATACCGCTGGAACCGCCAACAATCATTGCCAAGGCTTTAGTTAGGTTTTTCATACGATTATCTCCAAGAAAGTTATAAGGTGTAGACGAAGCATATGAAATTAAGTAGCTTATTGAAAAGTAGGCACAAATCGGTGCGGTAGTTACTTATTGGTACAAGATTATGAAAAGTCAGGAAAAATTATTTTTAAGAAAATCAGCTCCTGAGCGTAGTGCACGTATGGTTGAGACTATTTTCGGCTGTAAATGGTCGCTCACGGTGTATCAGTTGTTGGCAACGGACATTAATCGGCCGGGAGAAATGGTACGCAGTGTTGAAGGTTTAAGTACTAAAGTACTTAATGAGTGCCTGCGTAGGAACGTGGAGTTTGGCATTTTAGAACGTAATAGTTTTAATGAAGTGCCACCCCGGGTTGAATATAACGTCACCCAGTTTGGTAGCAAGTTTATTCGTATTTTGGATGATCTTGAAAAACTGCAAAGTGAAATCGACACAGACTTTAATAAAGGTAATAACAGTTAATCGTTATGAAAAAAGTAGCCATTTTTGTAGATGTGCAAAACATCTATTACACCACCCGCGATGCCTATGGTCGCAACTTTGACTTTAATCAATTTTGGGCAGAAGTCACTAAAGATAGAGAAGTCACTAAAGCCGTAGCCTATGCCATCGATCGGGGCGATGAAAAACAGAAACAGTTCCAAAATATCCTTCGGGCCATTGGCTTTGAAGTGAAATTAAAACCTTATATTCAACGTAAAGATGGTTCGGCTAAGGGTGACTGGGATGTAGGCATTGCTATTGATGTGATGGACTATTCTCGTGAGGCCGATGTAGTTGTAATGGCAACGGGTGATGGCGATTTTGATTTATTAGTGGAAAAAGTCAAAACAGATTATGAAACACCGGTTGAAGTCTATGGTGTCAAACAACTTACAGCACGGTCATTGATCAATGCGGCGAGTAAGTTTGTTGCTATAGATAATGCTCTCTTATTAAAAAAAACTTAAACTTTTAAGTCCAAACTCATTAAGTACCAAGCTTAAATTTAAAGGCGCATAATGACTTTTATATAGCTAGTAGCCTTAGCTTATATATGTTGGTATGCGGTTATGAATAAGCTTGTTCTTATCTTATTGCTGTTAACGTTAGCCATGAATGTGACTGCTGAAAAAGCAGAAACATGGACCAGTGACAGCGTGCCTAAAAAAATTAAAATGTGTTGGCATAACGGTTATCCGTATGCTGCATCAGATATGGTAGATGGCGGATTAGCAGCTGATTTCACTAGCACTGTGATGGCGGAAGCAGGTTTTGAGACTGAAGTCATCTTTGTTCCTTGGGCCAGATGTAAGATCGGAGCAAAAAAAGGCCTGTATGACATGTTGTTTTCGATGTGGAACGATGTCAATTTGCATCAACAGGATTTTGATTTTTTTTACGCTACGGATATTGAATACACCAGTTTTGTTGTATTAGATAACTCACCGCTGAAAAGTGGTGAACTTAAAGATTTGCATGATGTGCGAGTAGCGTTACATAATCACGGTGGTTATAGCAGTGACGTGTTGAGTCATAAAGGTTTTGAGTTTCATTTTGTCGATTACACTATTCAGAAAGTAAAGATGTTGGCCCGCGGTAGAGTGGATGTAATCATCGGCGATCCTATAACTTTAAATTATGAACTGAAACATAATGTAGCTGGCCAAGATATAACATTTAGAACCTTACTGCCTCATATTCAAGTACAAAGATCGTCACCCGCCATAGCTAAAAACAACCCACATGGCAAGGAAATAATAAGACGTTATAACGATGCTTATTTACGTTTATGTGAACGTGGTGTTTTACAACATATCATCGACAAACATGGCTTTGATTTTGAACCGGTAGACTGTCCGGACTGAAGCTATAAAAAGGCTTGGTTTCGGCGCATAATAATCTTTACCGCCGTGGTGTTTTTCAAAGCGACGACCATCTCGTTAATCAAGTGTGTGTATTTTTAGGCATACTCAAATTGTAACAAGCAACTCCAGATTCACCATTGATAAGGAGTTTGAAATGATTAAGTTTTGTGATTATCGAATTGTTTTCATTTGTTTGTTATTGAGTATTTCCATGGATAGTTTTGCTGAAGAGTCGGATCCGACCAGTGATACGTTTTTATCGTATTTTGATTTTATCGGTTATGCGCTGATCGGCACAGGCCAAAGTAGTGGTGGTGGAACACAAGCTCGTTTTCAAGCGCCTGGTGCAAGGGCAGGTTATCGTTTAGGTAATGAAGCTCATATCGGTTTAGAGGTGGGTATTAATTTTTCATACCCGTTAGATGAAACACAAACAAAAAAAATTGAAGCGTTATTTTTTATTGCTGACTTTAAATCATTTAGTGATGAAAAGTTATTTTATCGTGATCCGATTGTCGATCAAGCTTACATTAGGTTTGAAAAGGTGTTTCGGCCAGACTTAAGCGTATGGTTGGGTAGGATTTTTTATGACCGGAAAGATGTTCACATGAATGATTATTTTTGGTTGAATACTGGGCAAGGGGCGAATCTGGGAGCAGGCATAGAATTAGATAGATTACTTGGTGAACTTAAAATTGCTGCCTTCCAATTAAAAGATGATGACGATATCTTGGAAAAAGATATTTATAGTTACTCGTATGATTTCAGGTTATTAGATATCGAATTAAATCAGCAACATAAACTTAATTTATTTGCAGAATATGTTCATCGCGAGGGTGGTGATCCGTTAACGGTTAATGGAACATCAATAAAAACGGATACAAAAGATGGCTTTGGTTTAGCAGCATGGATAGACAGTAAAATTTCTGACAATATCACTAATACAGTAGCTATTATCTACAGACAAGGCGCAGCCTTTAGACAAAGTAATAATAACCCTAATCCGGTCAGAGAAGATCAAGGGTTCGACCTTGATGATGCGCATTATTGGGAGCTCAATAATAACTTTGTCTATGACAGTGATGTATATTCGATAGAGTGGGCAGCTGTGATTCGGTCAGAAGATCGCGGTGTTAACAATAATTCAGATACGCAGTGGTATAGCACCGGAGTTAGACCCATTGTGTATTTAACAGATCATTTCAATATCGCGATCGAGGCCGGTATCGATTACGTCGATAATGATGTTTTAGACGTGAGTGGACAGGTTTCTAAATTCACTGCGGCACTGCAATACAGTAAAAGTCGAGGTTATTATTCTCGACCTGTCGTTCGACTATTTGCAACAAAAGCTTACTGGAGTGATGACTTTGAAGGTTTGGTGGGAGCCGGGCCAGGAGATGCCCCATTTGCTAATGATACTGATGGCCTAACTTTTGGTATTCAATTTGAACACTGGTGGTGAAGATATAAAAACAAGCATGATTATTAATAGCTATAATTGCGAGCTAGAACATCAATAATGAAAGAGAAAACATGCTTGCTGATAAAATTAAAAACAAAGAAAGCGGTATCGTTCTTTATGGTATTACCCCGCCAAAGAAGGGTACGTCGCTAGAAAAAATTGAAGAAATTGCAACGAGACAAATGGAACGGCTGCAAGGTCTAAATATCGATGGTTTGATTCTTTATGACATTCAAGATGAAAAATCTCGTACTTCAGTCGAGCGTCCTTTTCCCTTTATTGAGACCTTAGATTCCTTCTCTTATAGTCGAGATTATCTAAGTGATCTTGCAGTGCCAAAAGTTATTTATCGCTCTGTAGGTAAATATAGCGAGACGGAGCTGTCGAAGTTCATTGAAGATGCAGCTGTTCAGAAAGACTTAACCGTATTTGTTGGCGCGGCATCTAAATCTCAAGAAGTGACGTTATCGATGAAAGGTGCGTATGACTTGAAGCAGCAGGTGGATCAAGAGATTTTATTAGGCGGTGTCACTATTCCTGAACGTCATCAAGCTAAAGGTGATGAACATATTCGTGTATTTAATAAAATTGCTCAGGGCTGTAGCTTTTTTGTTTCTGATACCCAATTGGTATCAGATAGTCCTAAATGGGCTGAGAAATGGCATAGTTTTGACACTTTTTTGCCATCGTCTCAAAATAACATTGGCACACGCGAATGTTATTCCTATCGGAAAAAAATATTTGAACGTCATCCTTATCTCGTTAATGCACTCAAAACTAACTACCTAAAAATCTATAATGAGAAAAATTTACGAGAAGCTAATCTTTTTATTGGTGGCATTGATAAA
>MAAC01017469.1_pt1 | contig 70448 bp, 56 predicted proteins | sample 1115981 | NCBI WGS metagenome assembly MAAC01 (sample SAMN04961126, study PRJNA320927) | seawater metagenome | isolation source: sample BD02T64 sea water enriched with oil for 64 days | place: USA:Gulf of Mexico | collected 2013-07-27
ATATCACATCGCTCAACCACCTACCCTTGCTTCGATCAAGACCTGGGGGAGTTCAGCAGGAGCTGATTGTATAAGACTTGCCCAGCACAAAAGTACGTAAATTTGCAAATGTACCAAGCCCTGAGCCCTTTATTTTAAAAGATTTTCATAAGTTTTTGGCTATCGGCATTTTAGCTTTAAAACTTTTTTTAAAAGCTTTATCTTTTAGGTAGAATTCACTCAAATCCTACTAATATTGATACCCATTTTTACCTAGAAATTTCCTTGAAATGGAATTAATACCATTTTTTTGAGTTCAGCTGATCGAATGTTTCCTTTTTATGTAGGAAAAATTCTTTCACCATGCTTCTTCTATAAACCTGATCGGGGTATTTTTTTGCCTTTACACTATTCTTTAATAAATAAGGAAGCATGGCATAAAATGAAAAATGAGCGCGTATGATAGCAGAAATGTGTTTGAACTTACCTTCAGTGACGAACTGGGCAGCGGCAACACCATCCAATACTAATCGCGTAAAGATGATGGGTACCTTTTTGTGTCTAGGTAGGTTTTTTGCCAGTGTGGCTAGGCTATTTCTGAAATTTAGATAGGCTTTTCTTGGATTTTCGGCATCCAAGGTTCCACCACCAACGTGGTAGACGGTAGCTGACGGACAATAGGTAATTCTATGACCTAGATTTTTAATTCTCCAGCAAAGATCTATTTCTTCCATATGAGCAAAATAGCGCTCATCCAATCCTCCAGCATCCCAATACACCTTAGAACGGATGAATAGAGCTGCTCCTGAAGCCCAGAAGATATCAGAAACCTCCTCATATTGATTGAGATCTTTTTCTAAGTTCGAAAAAATTCTTCCTTTACAAAAGGGGTAGCCCAAATAATCGATATATCCACCAGCGGCTCCGGCATATTCAAAATACTCCTTATCATTATAGGAGCGTATCTTTGGCTGACAAGCTGCAATTTCCGGATTATTCTCTAGTAGTTCTAATTGTGGTTCTAGCCAATTAGGACTTACTTCTATATCTGAATTTAAAAGAACGAAATATGGATAGTCCAATTCTTTTAAAGCGGTATTGTATCCACCTGCATATCCCTTATTCTCTTTAATCGTAATAAGTTGTAATTCGGGATATTCCTTGTTTAGAAATTGGATCGAATCGTCTGTAGATAAATTATCTGCGATAATAACATCAGACATGGCTGAACTATGTTCTACGACAGATGGTAAAAATTTCTCTAACCAATTTTTACCATTATAATTTAAGATGACAACTGCTATCTTTTTTTGCATACCCTTTAATCCAGATTTTCTTTTTTATATTTCCATCGCTTATGTGACCATAGCCAGTAAGCAGGTGATTGTTGGATGTGCTTTTCCAAAATCTTTACATGTTTGTTGGTAATGGAAAATTCCGGTTCATTTACACCATCCGAAATCTTTACCAACTCAATCTCATAATGACCACGCTTAATCTTATTCATAGCGGTATAGTATGCCGGAATTTTAAGCATTTGAGTCATTTTTTCAACACCTAAATATACAGGAGTATCTTGATTTAGAAATTGTGTCCAATATTCTATTTCGCCTTTATGAGGAGTCTGATCTGCTACCAATGACGGCATGATCTGCTGCTTTCTTTTCTTTATAACTTGTCTGAAGAACTGTTTCATTGGAACGATATCTGCTCCAAACTGAGAACGCATTTCTTTGAAAAAGTCATTAAATGGTACATTTTGAATCGGTTTGTATACCGATATCATTTCCATTTTTGCATATTGAGAAATTGCCAAGCCAAGCCATTCCCAATTTCCATAATGGCCTGAAACCAATATGATATTTTGATTGTTCTTATAACACTCCTCCAGCAGGCCATTATCTTTTATCTGAACTCTCTTAAGTATTTCTTTTTCTGAAATGGAAAAGGCTTTTATGATTTCTACTCCCAAATCTGTGAAATGTTTGTAGAATTCCTTCATAATGGTATGTATTTCCTTTTCAGATTTTTCAGGAAAGGAATGATGAAGGTTACGTAAAACGACTTTTTTGCGATAAGAAAATACGTGGTACAACAATACATAAAGTATGTTGGATACCCCGTAAAGAAGCCACATCGGAAGGAGTGATGTGGCTTTAAGCATAAAAACGCCTAGTTTGTTTAACATGTATTATGGCAATATAGACTATTGTTCTTCTAATGGGTGATGCGAACCTTGATTGATAATTCGGTTATTTTGGAATCTTGTTCCAAAATTACTTTCATTAATGGAGCCATCTCTATTTCTTGATAATAACCTTTGCCATTCAGGAAGTGTCTTTTCCCCTAGGGCATTTGAATGAACCAAGTTGTAGGTTCCCGCTGCTCCCGGATCGTAAAATACAAAAATTATATTTCTTTGATTTTTGAACTCATAGAACTGCCATATTTCATATGGATGCGTTTCTGTATCCCAACTATTGGCCTCTAGATCATCTGGCATTCCATAGGTAATTAAGACGCGTCCTCTTTCAGATTTAAAACCTGCGAGTGTTTGATTACCAAATTTAGCATTGGCATAATCTACCAATATTTTAAAATCCATAAATGGTTTCTCAGGATTTTTTGCATTTATTTCATTCCAATGGTAGAAGAATAGGTTTTGTTTTTCTTCTATTTTTTCATTCAATACAGCATTTTTATAGGTCAACATTTCTTTGGACTCTTTGCTATATCCCATGGCATATAAATACTGATTCAAAACAGGAACGCTGTCTAAGCTATATTTTTTAATCATATAGCTTTCAAAAGTATAGTTGCTTAGATCAATTTCTCTCTTCTTACTTGAATTGAAGTTTTGAAAAAATTCGTCCTTACCAGCAACAGTTTCATTTTGTTTATTTTTTAGCAAAATGGAATATAAGAAATTACCACTTTCTAGCTCAGAAATGTCAAATCTGTGGGCAATGGAGTTGGGTTCTCCAGATGTAAGTACCTTTTTAAAAGTGAGTCCTTCAACCGGTTTTCTATCCTCAAAGTACAAGATTTGCACATCAACATAGTATTTATTGTCGGTAGGAATATTATATAGTTCGAAATAACTGGTAAATGCTTGAATATGATCATCGAAAAAATAATCACCATTCGGGATCATAGGAGTCATATTGTATCCTTTCTTGTAGAACATATGATCTTCAGTAGCCTTCACAGGCTTGTGAATAAACATTACATCCGAAAAGTAATCATCTTCCTTGAAAGGCTTTATAACTACTGGTAATGCACTGGATATTTTTTCTCCTTGAACAACGGCATCTTGAATTTCAACATAGAAATTATAATCTCCAGAATTAATTAGACATTGATCCTTAAATAAGATGTCCTTGGAAATATTTAGATCCTTCTCCAATGGAGATACGATTTTCATTTTGTTCCCGCAAAATACCGTATTGGATTGTATATCTTCAAAAAAATAGGAAGCATTTACTTCAGCCTGATATCCTCCTTCAACAGATTTATATTTTAGGGAGGAACTAGGGATCTTTAAATAAGTTTCAATCAATACCTGATCTCCATGCTTAAATTGTTTATATGAGACAGAAGCTGTAATTGATTGAGCATTCGCCCATCCTGTTAGGTTCAATAAAAGTAAAAGGCTGAGAATTCTGGTGACCATTTTTATTTCAAAAGTACGAAATCTTTGCAGAATGAGGCATACCTGAATTAAGGGCTTAAGTTATATTTTGTAAATAGTCTCTTATACTTTTATATAGTGATGATTTAATTGTTTGTTATCCGGTAGTTTGAGTGCCTAGTTTATGGGTGAAAAGAACCTTTCGAAACAATGCAATTCCTATTTTTTTCTTTAGAAATAAGATTAACTTTGGACTTTGATAATTATTGAAGAAAATAACATGCAAAGAAGATATTTACCAGAAGATTTAAAAATCGATTCTTGGGAGGTTTTAAAACCATTTTTTGAAGACATCAGGGATAGGGAAATTGGCAATGTCAATGACTTGGAGAATTGGTTAATGGATCGAAGTGAATTGGATGCTGTTCTTGAGGAGGATATGGCGTGGAGATATATTCGAATGAATATTGATACCAAGGATGAAGAGAAACAGAAAAAATTCCAATTGTTTATCCAGGATATCCAACCTAAGATCAGCCCTTTTGAAAATATCTTTAATAAAAAGTTATACGATTGCCCATTCATTGACGAGTTGGATGAGTCCCTTTATAGGATTTATTTACGTGGGGTAAAAAAGGCTATTGAGTTATTCCGTGAGGAAAATATTCCATTGCATACCGAGCAAAGTACCATGGAACAAGAGTATGGTACAGTTGCTGCGGCTATGGAAGTTGAAATGGAAGGGAAGAAAATGACTTTACAACAGGCTTCTGTTTATCTAAAAAAGAATGATAGAGCATTGCGTAAGGAGGCATTCGATAAAATGAATGTTCAGCGCATGGAGCAGGTAGGTACTTTGGATAATTTAATGGATAGATTAATCCATATCAGAGGTAGGATAGCTAAGAATGCAGATTTTGATAATTACAGAGATTATAAATTTGAATCATTAGGTAGATTTGATTACGATGTATCTGATTGTTATGATTTCCATAATAGCATCCGCGAGGAAATTAGTCCTATAGTGGCAGAATTTTCAAAGGAACGTAAGGCAAAGATGGACCTAGATAGTCTGAGACCGTGGGATACTGCAGTAGATCCGGAAGGACGAGAACCATTGAAGCCATTTGAAAATGGGGAAGAGCTTTTGGAAAAAGCAAAGGCTTGTTTTGCTAAGATTGATCCATTTTTCGGGGAATGTTTAAAGACCATGGATGAGATGGGACATCTAGACCTAGTGTCTAAACAAGGTAAAGCACCTGGAGGATTCTTATATCCACTTTATGAAAGTGGTGTCCCTTTTATCTTTATGAATGCAGTTGGACTGCTTAGGGATTGGGTAACCATGGTGCACGAAGGTGGCCATGCGGTACACAGTTTCTTGTCTCATGATTTGAAATTAACTTCATTTAAAAGCACACCTTCCGAAGTAGCTGAATTAGCTTCTATGAGTATGGAGTTGATATCTTTGGATCATTGGGATATGATATTCTCTGATGAGCAGGAGTTAAAGAGAGCAAAGAAAGAACACCTAAAAGATATATTGTCCGTATTGCCATGGATCGCAATAGTTGATAAGTTTCAACATTGGATCTATACCAATCCAAAGCATACAGCAGACGATAGAGCGAAAGCATTCAATGATATTCAATCAGAATTGGTTGATTCTAGTGTGGATTGGACTGGTTTGGAGAAGACTTTGATGTATCAATGGCAAAAGCAATTGCATATCTATGAAGTTCCATTTTACTATATCGAATATGGTATGGCGCAACTAGGGGCTATCGCGATTTGGAGAAACTATAAAAAGGATCCAAAGAAAGCATTGGAGCAATACCAATCCGCTCTGAAGTTAGGATATACAAAATCCATAAAAGAGATTTACGAGACGGCGGGAATTCGTTTCGATTTCTCTAAAGAATACGTAAAAGAATTGGCAGCTTTTGTAAAAGCTGAAATAGCTGCATTGGAAGATTAAGAAATATGGCAACAGCGAATGCCTCGGTAAGAAAGGAATTGGAATTCGACAAAATTATCGATATTCTGATGAGTTTTAGTCAGAGTCCGAGGAATAAAAATTATTTTAAAAATATTCAACCCTTACATTCCTATAATAACCTTCAGGGTTTGATGGCATGTTTGGAGGAATACATGATATTCAGGGGCGATCAATCTGCCCCTGGATTTCAGTATCAGTCATTGGATAAAGCGGTGAAAATGTTGAATGTTCAAGGGAGTATTTTGGAACCCGTGGATATTTTTGCGATATATAATGCCGTGGAGTTTGCCAATCGCTCACTAAAATATTTTAGTGAAAATGCGCGTCCCTTTGATTCATTAAAAGGCTTGTTTCAAGGGCTTCGATCTGAAAAAGAAATCTTGAAATGGATCGATCAAGTATTTGATCAGAAGAAAAATATCCGATCCAGTGCCAGTGAAACCTTATATGAAATAAGGCAGCAACTATCCTCACGTAGAAGGCAAAATGATAGAGCCTTCAATATGGCACTATCCAATTATTCAAAGTCTGGATACTTAGCTGATACGCGTGAAACTTTTGTCAATGAAGTACGCTTACTTTCTGTTTTATCGGAACATAAAAGAAAGGTTGACGGAAGGGTAAGAGGGAGTTCTAAAACAGGAAGTATTACCTATATAGAGCCTCAAACCAATGTGTTGATCAATGAGGAGATTTTCCGATTGATAGAAGAAGAAAAAGCTGAGATTCGAAAGATATTGATGGCGCTTTCCAATCAATTGAGAGAGAAGAAGGACTTGATCTATGACTATAGAAAATTACAGGAAGAATTAGACCGACTAGAGGCTAAAACAAAACTGGCGCAATTAACCCATTCGGTTCGTCCAAAACTAAGTAAAATACAAAAGGCAAATATCAAAGATGCCTATCATCCAATACTTGTTTTATCCAGTGAAGAAAAAAACAAGAAGATAGAGCCTCAGGATTATAATTTTGATATTGATCAGCGGATCATCGTAATATCAGGTCCTAATGCAGGAGGAAAGTCCATTAGTTTGAAAACTATGGGGCTTTTGCAGATAATGGTACAAACGGGTTTATTTGTGCCTGTACATCAGGATAGTTCCTTTTTCTTGTTTAAGTCCTTCTTTACTGATATTGGGGATAATCAGTCTATTGAGAATGAGCTGAGTACCTATAGTTATAGGTTGAGAAGAATGCGAGAGATATTGGAGCAGGCAGATCATAATTCCTTTGTTTTGATTGATGAATTTGGATCTGGATCCGACCCAATATTGGGTGGGGCTTTGGCTGCAGTATTCTTTAAAAGCATATACGAATCTAAAACCTTTGGAGTAATTACTACCCATTATGGGAATATAAAACTGATGGCTGAAGAAATGGAAGCTACCAGTAATGCCTCTATGCTCTTTGATGAGAAAAGGTTGAAACCATTGTATAAATTAAGCGTTGGAAGACCTGGGAGTTCCTATACTTTTGAGGTTGCTCATAATATGGGGATACCGCAATCGTTAATCACCGATGCTAAGGAAAAGGTCTCAGTCGAAAACATACGTTACGAAGAATTAATCAATCAATATCAACGATTGAATACTTCCTTAGAGGTTGAGAAAAAGAACCTTCAGAAGAAGACTAAAAGGACTCATGAGTTGAAGAAGTCTTTTGATCGTAAATTGGAGAATCTTGATCTAAAAGAGAAGAAACTTCAGGATACTTGGGAAGACAACCAGAAAGCAATCAGCTTAGGACGTAAAATGGAAAAATATGTCCAGCAGTATAATAAAGGAAGGAAGAAAAAAGATATTCTCGCTCAGTTTAAAAAGATGTTGGAAATAGAGTCGGCAACCTTTGTGGAAGAGGAAGCAAGACCTAAGAAGAGAAAAGCCGTATTTAAAGAAAGAGAGCATAGCATAGATTTCAAAATTGGAGATCAAGTCCGTTTAGTAGAGGGGCGTGATCTTGGGGAAATTATTGAAATCAAAAAGGATAAGGTGACAGTAGTCTTTGGAATAATTCGCACCACCTTATCCATCTCCAAGATTGAGAAAGCGGTTAGTAGAAAGAAAAAAGAATAGCAATGAGTTTATATTGGGACATTAAACCATTTGAGGAATTAGATATTCATACTTTGTATGCAGTATTGAAATTACGACAAAAGGTATTCGTAGTAGAACAAGATTGCCCATACCTTGATAACGATGGTTATGATCAGAAGGCCTATCATTTGATGGGAAGGAGTGAGCATGGTGAACTGTTGGCTTATTGCCGTCTAATTCGTCCTACAGACTATTATAAAGAATCTTCTATAGGTAGAGTGGTTACCGCCGCCTCCGTACGAGGAATTGGGGCAGGTCGAGATATGATGAAAATTGCTGTTCAGGTCTGTGAAAGCTTGTTTCCCGATGATAATATTCGAATAATGGCACAATACTATCTTTTGAAATTTTATACCGAATTAAGCTTTAAAGCTGAAGGTGATATCTTTTTGGAAGATGGGATAGAGCATATTGAAATGGTCTACCAAGTAAAGGCATAAAAAAAGCGGAATTAATTATATTCCGCTTTCAGTATTTTGATTTCCTTGATCAGGATATTTACGTCATCCGTATTGGTTCCGTCATAATATCCTCGGATTCTACCCTCCTTATCTATTAAACAGAAGTTCTCTGTGTGGATAAAATCACCTAAATCACCTTTCCAGTCAATTTTCGCTGAGAAATAAGATTTCCGTGCCAATTCATAAATTTCATCCTTATCACCTGTCAATAAATGCCATTTTGGTGCTACAGCATTGTGTTCGATAGCATATTCTTTTAATACAGGTACAGAATCAATTTCAGGAGTAACACTGTGCGATACAAACATGATATCTGCATCATCTTTGTAAAATGCATTGATACGCTCCATTTGAAAAGCCATCTTTGGACAGATATTACCACAGGTAGTAAAGAAAAAGTCAGCAACATAAATCTTTCCTTCAACATCCTTCTTTGAAATCTGTTGACCTTCCTGATTCGTCAAGTTAAAGTCAGCGATAATATGCTCACCTTTCATTTTTTGCATGCTTTCATCTACTAATTCAGGATTGATATCCGCTGGAGAATAGATTCTTAAGCGCATAGGTTTCTTAAATAATGGATAGCTAGCTATGGATGCTACCAATATAATAAGACCTAGAATTAAAATTTTGTTGGTTAGGGGGGATTGCTTTTCAGCCATTACACGTTTAGTTTATTTTTTAGTTTTTGGATATAATCTCTTTGTTTGGCTGCTTCCATGAAGTCCATCTCAATAGAAGCTTTTTCCATTTCTTTTTTGTGCACTAGGATCTGTTTCTTTATTTGATCTTTAGTGGTGTATTTGTCGATAGTTTCAGCGACTAGGGCTGGGGTATCATTTTGGTTGTATCCGTTTACCCTCGACTTTGGTTTGAAGTCTTCAAAGATATTTTTAAAGTCCTTCTTAAGTGCTTTAGGGGTGATGTTGTGTTCCTTATTATAAGCTTTTTGTATAGCTCTTCTCCTTTTAGTAGCCTCAATGGTTTTCTCCATAGAGTTGGTGATTTTATCAGCATACATGATGGCCTGACCATTCGGGTGCCTTGCTGCTCTACCGATGGTCTGAACTAAAGACCTTTCAGAACGTAAGAATCCTTCTTTATCGGCATCGAGAATGGCTACCAAAGAAACTTCTGGTAAATCCAATCCTTCACGCAATAAGTTAACACCAATCAATACGTCGAATTTACCCAATCTAAGATCTTGCATGATTTCAACCCTTTCCATGGTATCCACATCTGAATGAATATAACGGCAGCGTACTTGGTATTTGGTTAAGTACTTTGTCAATTCCTCAGCCATCCTTTTGGTAAGGGTAGTAACCAAAACTCTTTGGTCCAAGGCAACTCTTTGATTGATCTCCTCCATTAGATCATCAATCTGGTTTTCACTTGGCTTGACAATGATTTCAGGGTCCAACAAACCGGTTGGTCGTATAATCTGTTCCGTGAACATTCCCTCAGAAGCTTCCAGCTCGTAATCAGCTGGTGTTGCACTTACATAGATACATTGTTGATTCAAACCTTCAAATTCAGGAAATTGCAAAGGTCTGTTGTCCATGGCTGATGGTAATCGGAATCCGTATTCCACCAAGTTTTCCTTTCTTGATCTATCTCCTCCATACATAGCGCGTATCTGAGGAATGGTGACATGACTCTCATCAATTACCATTAAAAAATCATCAGGAAAATAATCGATCAAACAGAAGGGTCTACTTCCAGGATCTCTACCATCAAGATATCTTGAATAGTTTTCAATTCCTGAACAATACCCCAATTCACGTATCATTTCTAAATCAAAATTGACTCTTTCCTCTAATCGTTTAGCTTCGAGGTTTTTCCCAATTTCTCTATAAAAATCCAATTGTTTCACCAGGTCATCCTGGATCATATGAATGGCTTCTTGTAATTTATCTTTTCCGGTAACAAATAGATTGGCTGGATAAATACTAACCTCCTCAAATTTTTCAATTATTTGATGGGATTCTGCATCTCTACTTTCCATAGCCTCTATTTCATCGCCCCAAAAATGTATTCTATAATATACATCCGCATAGGCTGGGAAAATATCTACTGTATCACCTTTTACTCTAAAATTCCCTCGCTTAAATTCAGCTTCCGTTCTAGCGTAAAGACTGGTAACAAAAGTATGAAGTAAGCTATCCCTATTGATGCGTTGTCCATTTTTGATATGGATTACATTCTTATTGAATTCCACTGGATTTCCAATACCGTAAATACATGAAACGGATGCAATTACAATAACATCTCTTCTACCAGATAATAGGGCAGAGGTAGCGCTTAAACGTAGTTTTTCAATATCCTCATTAATGGATAGATCCTTTTCGATATAGGTTCCAGAAGTAGGAAGGTAGGCTTCAGGTTGATAATAGTCGTAATAAGAGACAAAGTATTCCACCGCATTATCCGGGAAAAATTCTTTAAACTCCCCGTATAGCTGTGCAGCTAATGTTTTATTATGACTAAGGATAAGGGTGGGTTTTTGAACCTTTTCAATAACATTTGCTACTGTAAAGGTCTTTCCCGAACCTGTAATTCCCAAAAGTGTTTGAGCTGCCGCACCATTCTCTAGTCCTTTGGATAGTTCTTCTATGGCATTCGGTTGATCTCCTGTTGGTTGAAATTGGGATACTAGTTTTAAATCCATCCTTGATTATTTAGTGCAAAAGTACGATTTTTAAAAGGACTAAGGTGATAGCAGATAGTAATTGATAATTTGTTAGGCAATATTAAGCGCACATAAAAAAGGGAAAATTGTATGGATGTTCCGATACAGTTTCCCCTTGTATTACCAAAAAACTACTAGGTATTACCTAAGGTCATCAATCTCAAAATCGCTGTATAAACTTTGATCTAGCGTAAAACTGTGAGAGCCCAACTCCTTTTTTTCGTAGGATAGGATATTGAAAACCGTTTGAGTACCCTCTTTATTTTCTTCTGTTATTTGAGTGATGCGCTTCCTCGATTTATCGTAATGAACCGCTATTCTCTCTGTATCTAGTTCCTCATCAATAGGAGATAGTTCAACTATTTGCAAAGGAGCATTAGATGGTAACATGGTATAGTTAAACCTATCTTTATAATTACTGAAATATTCGCTTAAGTTGAATACTTCGTCTTCATCCTCCTCAAGGAGAGAAATTTGAATCATTTCATCTTCCTTCAAAATGGTCCATTTTGTCTTACCGTCACAAATAATATGAATATTGTCCAATTGCAGGTCGAATTGATTGTTTGAAACAGTTAAATGACCATTCTTGTTTTGCTTCAAGTTCGCTTCAATATTGATCAGTACCATGCTAAAGTTGATGGAAATCAAACTAGTACCACTGAACTCCTGTTCTAGTGACTGTAGGATTTCCTCTGCCTCTTGATTATTTTGAGCCATAGATGTAAGAGATATCACGACTACGAATACTGAAAGAATAAAATTCTTCATTTGTTTTATTTAATTTTTGTTTAGTTGATCCAACAATTGTTCCAAACTATAATCGTCTGGCACCAATACCTGTCTAGCTTTACTACCTTCGAAAGGTCCTACAATTCCTGCTGCTTCCAGTTGATCCATGATTCTACCAGCCCTGTTATAACCCAGTTTTAGTTTTCGTTGAATCAATGAGGTTGATCCTTGTTGATGCAATACTAAAACCCGTGCTGCATCCTCAAATTTATCATCCCTATCATCTAATTCGGCCAGGGGCCCTGCAGTAGATTCTTCATCCACATATTCCGGAAGGGCAAATGTTTGGCTATAACCTCTTTGTGATCCAATATATTCACATAACTGTTCTACCTCCGGAGTATCAATAAAAGCGCACTGCAAACGTACTAATTCATTTCCATTTGTAAACAACATATCACCTCTACCTATCAATTGATTTGCACCACCAGTATCCAATATGGTTCTGGAATCGGTAGTAGAAGTTACCCTGAATGCAATACGAGCAGGGAAATTGGCTTTTATGGTTCCGGTAATGATATTGGTAGTTGGTCTTTGTGTAGCAACTATCAGGTGGATACCAATTGCTCTGGCAAGCTGAGCTAGTCGGGCAATGGGTAATTCAATTTCCTTACCGGCAGTCATGATAAGATCTGCAAACTCATCAATAACCAATACGATATATGGCAAGAATCTATGCCCATTATCTGGGTTTAGTTTACGTTTCTTAAATTTGGTATTGTACTCTTTTAAATTTCTACAATGCGCATTTTTCAGTAAGTCATAACGGGCATCCATTTCAATACAAAGGGAATTCACTGTATTGATTACCTTTTTCGTTTCCGTGATGATGGCTTCTTCACTATCTGGGAGTTTCGCCAAGAAATGTCTCTCGATATGATTGAAAAGGGTAAGTTCTACCTTCTTAGGATCTACCAATACTAATTTTAGTTCAGAAGGGTGTTTCTTATATAAAAGTGAGGCAAGGATGCAATTTAATCCAACAGATTTCCCTTGTCCCGTAGCACCAGCCATAAGGAGGTGAGGCATCTTAGCTAAGTCGGTTACAAAAGTTTCATTCGAAATGGTTTTCCCAAGAGCAACCGGCAATTCCATTTTATTATTTTGGAACTTTTCAGACTGCAATACGGTCTTCATGGAAACAATACTAGGGTTCTGATTGGGAACTTCAATCCCAATAGTTCCTTTACCAGGTAGTGGAGCGATAATACGAATACCCAGAGCGGCTAAACTCAGTGCTATATCGTTCTCCAATCCTTTGATTTTTGAAATTCTAACGCCCGGAGCTGGTACAATCTCATATAAAGTTACGGTTGGTCCAACCGTTGCCTTAATTTTTGAGATTTCAATTTTATAGTTTGAAAGCGTTTCAACGATTTTGTTTTTATTGGCTTCCAATTCTTCCTTGTCGACATGAAGATTACTATTTGGATATTCCTGCATTAATTGTAATACAGGGAATTTATAGTTTCCTAAATCCAGTCTAGGATCATATTCACCAAATTCTTCCAGTACTTTATTGGCTTTGTCTTCCTCGTCAGTCTTTATTTCTGTCTCTAATTTAATTGCTTCTACCTCTGGCTCCTCAGTAGGGATAATTACTTCCAATTCATCAGATAGAACATCTTCTACTTTTGGCTCTGCAGGTGCTAAATCCAGATCGATGATAGGTTCGGGATTTGAAATAATCTCTGGTTCTGGTTTTTCAAGAATAGGTTCTTTATAAATGGTTTCTTCAACGATAGGGGATATTTCCTCGATTGAAGCATTGCCATTTTGATGAAGTTGGTTGATTGCATCTAATACAGGTTCCATTTCTTGCTCCTTAAAACTAGATAAAGGTTCATGGAAATTCTCGTTGGCCTCTTGAATACCCTCTTCTTGAGCTTTTAATAGATCTTTCGGTTTTTTGACGAAAAGGTGGTGCACCTTCTCAAAGGTTAAATCAAAAGCAACCGCCAGGAAGCTTGTTAGCAAGAATAACAATAACAACCCAGTTCCAGCAGAACCTAATAGTGCTTCTACCCATTGAACATTATAGAATCCTAAAGCACCTCCAATAATTGGATATATTCCATTAAAGATAAAGGCTAAAAAGGTACTGATCCAAAGTAGCAGGAATATAACATTCTTAATATTTCTCTTGATGGCAAAAGGTTTGGATGGTACGATCAGGTTAATTCCAATACCACCGATTAGGTAAGGAATAAGGAAAGCCGCAATGCCAAATTGATTAAATATTAGATAATGACTAAGCTTTATTCCAAGCTTACCATTGATGATATTTGTGTTATTATCGAAAAAAAGTTGAGCAATTGGCTGGGTAGCGTCACTAAGGTAGTCCTTCCAGGTGAATAGATATATAGAAAAGGAAAGCAACATGAAAATAGCCAGGAAAAGACAGAGTAATCCAGAAATTATTTGGAAATTCTTGTCCTTGTGCCAGTTAATGCTCAATTGCTTATTTACCTTTTTACTTTTATTGGTCGTTTTCTTTACTCTTTTAGCCATTCAATAAAAATATCAAAAAAAGATGTTTTCCAATGATATTTATTGATTTTTCCGGCATAGAATATAGATTATCGTAAATAAAAAGAGGAGCGTATAATATACGCTCCTCTTTTGATCCCCTGATATTGAAAAAACAACAATATTATATGATCGATTGTATTGGTATTTGCATTGATTGAGATTAGTCTTACAAATGTTGGTTTTTTTTTCGGTTTATAAAATCCCTGAAAATGGGTATATTTCTATATCACTGAATTCAGTGATGCGGTATTAGTTATTGTATTGATAGTCAGAAAGGTAAACAGGTTGTGTTTGGGCGTATTTATGCTATCCCCTCTTAGGTTGATTTTATAGTTTGGATAGGAAGGGTCAAAATTACGATTGTTCCCTCTAGTGGCTTTGAATCAATATCAATAATACCTTTCATGTTTTTCACTCTTGCTTCTATTTGGTTCAAACCTATTCCAGTTCTTTTTTTAAGAAGTTTATCTGTGTCAAATCCAATTCCATTGTCTTGTATAGAAATTTTTAATTCTTTATCTGTCTGATGAAGCGTAATTTCAGCCTGATTGGCCTTACTATGCTTGAGTGTATTGTTGCATAGCTCTTCTATAATATGATAAAGTTTCAATTCTACATTGACCGGATAGCGGTGGTCTAAATTACTATCTAGGATGAACTCTAATTCTGAAGAAGTGAACTTTTCACAGATATCATGAACAGCATATTCCAATCCAAAATTGATCAAAAGGGAGGAGACCAAGTTGTGGGATAGGTCTCTAATCTTCCCTGAAGCCTCCATAATGATACCTTGTGTTTTTAAAATTTGTTGATGCCGCTCTTCCGTAATATTCTTTTTGAAGGCATGAAGGTGTAAGTTGGCAGAAGAGAGTAGGGCACTCACACTATTATGCAGGGTCTCTGCAATAACCTTCCGTTCTTCTTCTCTGCCGTCCAAAGCTGCATTGATGATTTTATGATGACTTTCATTCTCCAATTCTTCAAGCCTACTTTGTTGGAGTAATTGTTGTTCCTGATATAATATGGTTAGGTTGTTTTGTCTCAGTTTGTTTCGGACTATATAAAGCCTGAATAATATCCCAAGTGTTCCAAGTAGAATAGCAGATAGAATTAAATAAAAATTGGTTCGATTTTCCTTGGTGATTCTTTCTGCAATTTCTTTGTCCTTTTTTTCCGATTGGTATTTTTTGTCCAATTCCGCTATGACTGCTGCATTGGATCGTGTGAATATGGTATCCTGTATATCAAAAAAGAGATTTCTATAGTTGAATGCTTTCTCAAACTTTCTTTCATTTTCATATTGCCAGGATAATGTGAAATAGGAGGCAGATAAATGGTCCATGATATTTTTTTGTTTGAAAAAAACTATGGCTTCACGGGTTATTTTTTCAGCAATCTTAAATTGCTTTAGACCAATATGTGCATTTGCAGCATTGGTCGCATTGATATAATAGGCAATGGAATCATGATTACGAAGATAGTATTTAGAAGACTTTTCATAGTAGAAAAGACTTTTGGAATAATTCTTTCTAGCCAATTCAACATGACCGAAGCATTCGTATAGGTTAGGCGTGAATTTGTTCTCTGTTTGGGAGTGGTTATGCGCGATATTATAGTAATATGCCGCCGAGTCTAAGTAAGGCATGTGCTTGTCTGTTTCATCATGGAGCCTTATGAAGGTGTCTCCTATAGATAATAGACCACGAAATAAACTGGTAGTATCAAGTAATGCTAATGATTTTTCAACCACCTTGTGATATTTACGATTGGCTTCCCAGAAATATCTATTGCTTCTTTGGATATTTCCTTGGATCATCCAAAGGTTAATCAAAGCTGTATCGTTTTTTAGTTCCTCTGCTAATTCCAGCGCATTATTGGAAAAGGGGATCGCCTTTTGATCTATCTCCAAGGAATAATAAAATAGGGTACTATCGTAATTAGTTTGAAAAGAATTTAATTTGGATGTTTGGGCATGAGATTTGAAAACGAAAAAGGAGAATAGTAGTATGCAGATAGGTCTCAAATAGTGCTTAATTCTCATTCCAACTAATTTTATAATTTAAGTTTAAAACCTCCAATTGGAGGATTATGGGTTAAAGTACAAATTGTTCTGGAATTATTCCTCAATAATCGGGATCATAGGAATCACCAAGGTGATTAAAGTCCCATTTTTTGGTTTGGAATAGATATCAAAAACACCATTCATATTCTTGATTCTGGCCTCAATTTGAGATAAGCCAATACCAGCACTTTTCTTAGGTAATTTATCGGTATCGAATCCTATTCCGTCGTCTTGAATAGATATTTTCAGTTCATTATCCGATTGATGAAGTTTTATCTGTGCCCGGTTGGCTTTACTGTGTTTTAAGGTGTTGTTGCAGAGTTCTTCTATAATATGATAGATCTTTAATTCTGTATTCGCCGGATAGCGATGTTCCAGGTTACTATCTACCATAAATTCTAATTCCGTTGATGTAAATTTCTCACAGATATCATGAACGGCATATTCTAAACCAAAGTTGATCAATAGGGAGGATACCAGATTATGCGATAAATCTCGAATTTTACCAGATGCCTCTACAATGATGTCTTGTGTTTTAAGGATCTGTTTGTGGCGCTCTTCAGATATATTCTTTTTAAAAGCTTGTAAGTGTAAATTAGCGGATGAAAGTAATGCACTTACACTGTTGTGTAGGGTTTCTGCAATGGCTTTCCTTTCTTCTTCTCTGCCATCTAGTGCTGCATTGATGATTTTATGCTGGCTTTCACTTTCTAGTTGTTCTAGTCGGCTTTGTTGTAACAACTCTTGTTCTTTATGGAGAAGCGTTAAGTTTTTTTGTTTTAGTCGATGGCGTAATACACTCAACCAAAAAATTACAGCTAGGGCTATCAAAAGAACAGTAATCAAAGTCAACCAATAACTTATTTTTTTCTTAGATAACTCAGCCTTATCTTTTTCATTCTGAATAACTAATAGTTCATTTTCCTTTTTTTCAAGGTTATATTTTGTATTTAATTCTGAAATATTCTTATTGTTTTCAACTGTCTTGATTTTGTTATCAGTTTCAGTCTCTAATTTACTATAATCAAATGCTTTTTTGTAATCCTTCTTAGTTTCATATAGGTAAACAAAGGTGGAGTAGGTCGTTAACAAGTAGCTTAATTGTTTATTTCTTTTGAAGTAACTTTCTGCTTTTAGACAAGAGGTTTCGGCCTTGACATATCTGCCTGTGCTAATATAATTATTCGTGTTATTAATAAGTGTTATGAAATATGTAGTACTATCATTTTGTGATAGATGGTAGGAGCTTGATTTATCATATAGTTTCTCTGATTTGGCATAATTCTTTTTATAAAGCTCAATGTGCCCCATAACTTCATGGTAGTCAGCTAATAATTCGTTTAATTTCGCCTTTATGATTAATGTTTCTGTTTGGTTGTAATATTTAGAAGCACTATCAATATAATTGGGTTTAATTCTATCCAAATTATACATAAACATATAACAATCTCCCTTAGCCAGAATACTGTTTACAATTTTATTTGTGTCTTTAATATTAATTGCAGAATTCGTTGCAAGATCGAAAGCTCTAAGAGCCTCCTTTGTCATTCCTAATGTTCGTTGGATGTTTCCTTGCTCCATTCTTATATCGAATATTGCAGAATCAAGGTTTAATTTTTCAGCTATATTTATGGCTTGGATCGAATAGGTGTAGGCTTTTTCGAACTGGTGTCCTTCAAAAAATAATGTGGTACTATCCATATATCTTTTCAAAGATTCGTTCTCGGTATTTTGAGCAAAAGAATTACTAAAACAAACAGTTAGAATGGTATAAATTAGGAATATTTTAGTAATTCTTTTGTTCATATTTTTTATCTGTTTTGAATGGTAAGGGTTGGTCCTCCATCTATTACATTCAATGGCGTTACAATTGGACCAGATCCTATTTGTTCTACAAATGTAACTTCTACTTCATTATTTTGAATAACTAATTGCACAGAATGTCTGTCAACATCGTTAATTCCTGTAGGATCGGTATGTCTAATTGCAATCGCTTTATCATTTGGATAATATTGCGTGATAGATCCTTTCACTACTTCGTAGTTCATCCAGTAACTACCATCAGTTCTTTGTTCTAGGTTGTAGGATTTCAGTAAAACGTTCATAATGTAATTAATTTATAGTTAATAAAAAAGTTTACAGATTCGTGGGGACTTACTCAAAATTTGGACATAATAATCCCTTGTCATTTTGTTTAATGATTTAGTGGGGTGATTTTGAGAAGTATACCTGTTGTTGTTTTCTGGACTGAATGTCTAGATAACTTGATTTAGATAATTTTATGTTGAGCTGCGAATAGTGCTAATCCTATAGAGCTTTTTACTTGTAATTTTTTCAATAAATTTTTTCGATGCGTCTCCACGGTATTGGTACTGATGCATAATTGAGTAGCAATTTCCTTGCTGCTATACTCGTTGCAAATAAACTTAAGGATTTCTCTCTCTCTATCTGATAAGGCTGAAATGAGCATGCCTTCCAGCGGTTTGTCGGAAGCCTTCTTAATTCCAGAGAAAGACTGAACTATTTTTTCATTGATAGAAGGGCTAAAATACTGATCCCCTCCAGCTACTTTTCTGATAGCATCTACAATATTGTCTCCAGCACATTTTTTTGCCAAATAACCACTAGCTCCCAGTTTAAGCACTTCACGTATTAATTTGATATAATCGTAACTAGAAAGAACAATTACGGGACATGGGAATTTCTTTTCCTTTTTAAAAGCTTTCAATACGGCTATTCCATCCTTTTCCGGCATATTGATGTCCATGATAAGCACATCAGCAGAATTGGATTTAAACCAATCTAATATTTCAACACCATTCAAGGAATGACCCACAATTTCCATATCGTCTTCCATAGATAGAACGGCCTCTATTCCATCAATTAGAATTTTGTGATCGTCTGCGATATGAATTTTTATTTTGTCAGCCATGATGGTTTTATTTGTTAAGAACAAAAATAGCAGTTATAAACACCAGAAACAACACCGAATTCAGGTATATGAAAAACATCACTGAATTCAGTGAGAAGAATATTGATTTGAAGGAATAAAAAAAAGCCCATTTCACAAAAGTGAAATGGGCTTAATATATAGGTAATTCTATTTATTACATATTTCTTCTGTACTGACCGCCAACCTCAAATAGTGCTGAAGTTATCTGACCAATTGAGCAGTATTTCGCAGCTTCCATCAATTCATCAAAGATGTTTCCATTTTGGGTGGCACTAGCCTGAATTGCATTCAACGCTTTTTCTTGCTCATCTGCGAAGCCATTGTGAAGATTGTTAACTGTTCCAATTTGGAATTGTTTTTCATCTTCAGTAGCTCTAATAACCTCACCTGGAGTTACGGTAGGTGAACCATCCTTACTTAGGAAAGTATTTACCCCGATAATAGGGAATTCACCGTTGTGCTTCAACGTTTCATAATATAAAGACTCTTCTTGAATCTTAGAACGCTGATACATGGTCTCCATGGCAGATAATACACCACCTCTTTCGGTGATACGGTCAAATTCCATCAATACTGCTTCTTCTACAAGATCAGTCAACTCTTCAATGATAAATGAACCTTGGATAGGGTTCTCATTTTTAGTTAAACCTAGCTCCTTATTGATGATCAACTGAATGGCCATCGCTCTTCTTACAGATGCTTCAGTAGGCGTTGTAATGGCCTCATCGTATGCGTTAGTATGAAGAGAGTTACAGTTATCGTAAATCGCGTACAATGCTTGAAGCGAAGTACGGATATCGTTAAAGTCAATTTCTTGTGCGTGTAGTGATCTACCAGATGTTTGAATATGGTATTTCAACATTTGTGCACGGGTATTGGCTCCGTATTTTAATTTAAGTGCTTTTGCCCAAATCTTTCTGGCAACCCTACCGATTACCGCATATTCCGGATCGATACCATTGGAGAAGAAGAAAGATAAGTTAGGACCAAATGCATTGATGTCCATTCCTCTACTCAGGTAGTACTCTAAATAGGTAAATCCATTTGCTAAAGTAAAGGCCAATTGGGTAATTGGATTTGCTCCAGCTTCTGCAATATGGTATCCGGATATAGAAACAGAGTAGAAGTTTCTTACCCCATTACGGATAAAATTCTCCTGAATATCTCCCATCAAACGAAGTGCAAACTCCGTAGAGAAAATACAGGTATTTTGTGCTTGATCTTCTTTTAAGATATCAGCCTGAACCGTTCCTCTTACTTTAGTTAGCGTAGAGGCTTTGATTTTTGCATATACATCAGCAGGTAGTACTTGATCACCTGTGATACCCAATAACATCAATCCTAGACCATCGTTTCCTTCTGGTAGGTCTCCGTTGTAACTTGGTCTTTCTATTCCTAGTTTTTCGTATTTGGCTTTGATTTTGGCCTCTACTTTTTTCTCAAATCCATTCTCCTTGATATATGCCTCACATTGTTGATCAATGGCTGCATTTAAGAAGAAAGATAGCATCATTGGAGCTGGTCCATTGATGGTCATAGAAACAGAAGTAGAGGGTGCGCTCAAGTCAAATCCTGAGTATAATTTCTTCGCATCATCCAAACAGCAGATAGAAACTCCAGCGTTACCAATCTTACCGTAAATATCTGGTCTGAGATCTGGATCGTTTCCGTAAAGTGTTACCGAGTCAAATGCAGTAGAAAGACGTGCTGCCGGCATTCCAAGACTTACATAGTGGAAACGCTTATTTGTTCTTTCTGGTCCACCTTCACCAGCAAACATACGTGTTGGATCTTCACTCGTTCTTTTGAATGGGAATAATCCGGCTGCATATGGGAATTCACCCGGAACATTTTCCTGAAGATTCCATTGAAGTACATCTCCCCAAGCCTTATACTTTGGTACAGCTACTTTAGGAATGTCTAATTGAGATAGCGACTTCGAATGCGTTTCAATCTTGATTTCTTTATCACGTACTTTGAAGCTAAATACAGGCGCTTTGTATTTTTCAACTTTAGCGTCCCATCCTTCAATAACTTTTAAGTTATGCGGATCTAAATCCAAAGCAACTTGATCGTATCTGGCTTTTAAGGCTTCAATAAGGTCTTTTTGACCTTCTGCATCTCCATCTTGTAAGCTGTCGATACTTCCTTTTAGGTTGAATAGGGTTTGAGCAACTTTAGATTGATCAATAGCCCAAGTATCATAAGCACGGTTGTTTTCTGATATTTCAGAAAGGTAACGTGTTCTGTTTGGAGGGATGATATATTGTTTCTCAGACATTTCAGTAGAAATTTCGAACGTAGAATCGAAATTCGCTGCTGTTTTCTGATTAATGCTATCGATTAATGTCTTGTATAGGTTGTTGGTTCCCGGATCATTGAACTGAGAAGCAATACTTCCAAATACTGGCATATCATCTAAATTGCTTTCCCACAACTGATGATTTCTTTGGTATTGTTTTTTAACATCTCTAAGGGCATCTAGTGCACCTCTTTTGTCAAATTTGTTCAATGCAATAATGTCGGCGAAATCCAGCATGTCTATTTTCTCCAGCTGTGTAGCAGCACCGTATTCCGGTGTCATTACATATAGAGAAACATCCGAATGGTCCATGATCTCTGTATCCGATTGACCGATACCTGAGGTCTCCAAAATAACCAGGTCAAATTGTGCAGCCTTTAAGATCAGTAGGGCATCGTTTACGTGAGATGATAATGCCAGGTTGGCTTGTCTTGTAGCCAAACTACGCATATACACTCTAGGGTTGTCGATAGCATTCATACGAATTCTATCTCCTAATAGTGCCCCACCCGTTTTTCTTTTCGATGGATCAACTGAAACAATGGCGATGGTTTTCTCCGGGAAGTCTAGCAAGTATCTTCTTACTAATTCATCTACCAGAGATGATTTTCCGGCACCACCTGTACCTGTAATACCCAAAACTGGGGTTGTAGTATTTTGAGCGGCTTTTTCTCTTACAATATCCAGTATCTCCTTGTTTTCATTGCTGAAGTTTTCAGCTGCTGAAATCAATTTTGCTATAGCACCAGGATTCTTAGATTCCAAAAGATCCAATTCACCATTTAGGTCTCTACCTGTAGGGAAATCACTCTTTTCAATCATATCATTGATCATCCCTTGCAATCCCATTTCTCTACCGTCATCTGGCGCATAGATTCGTGCAATTCCATATTCCATCAAATCTTCAATCTCAGATGGTAGAATTACACCACCACCACCACCGAAGATACGGATATGAGTAGCTCCCTTTTCCTTCAACAAATCGTACATGTATTTGAAATACTCATTGTGACCACCTTGGTAAGAGGTCAGGGCAATGGCATTTACATCTTCTTGTACTGCACAGTTAACAACCTCCTCAACACTTCTGTCATGTCCTAGGTGAATAACCTCTACACCAGTTGCCTGGATGATTCTTCGCATAATGTTGATGGCAGCATCATGACCGTCAAATAGAGAAGCCGCAGTAACTATACGGATTTTGTTTTTTGGTTTATAAGGAGCTGAATTTATCATATGTTTTGTGCTTTATCTTTACAAGAAATTTCACGCGAATTTACGATTTTTTTATGGGCTATTCAAATATATATGAAGTAGCTATGAGCCAGTTTCTCTGATGCAATCGCTTTTGTCTAATTGAGGTTTTGAGAGGAGGATTATATCAGTGATGAATTTTGATCATTTATGAAAAGGATTTGGTCGTAAATGGAATATTATCAATAACTTGAATGGATCAAATCAATAAATTTAAAATTAATGAAATCGATTTATCTTCCATTTGGGCTAATGATATATTCTATTGGTCTTTATGCTCAGTCCGATTATGCTTTGTTTCCGAATGATAGTGTTACTTATGAGAGTGAACATTTCGAATTTCCAACTATTATACAAGGTTATGACACTCTGGATGGTATTGTTTTTCAGAAATTACACCCTACCTATAATCAAAAATTAAATAACCCAAATAACATATTAAGTGATTATATGGAATGTGATACTCTTTATGGTTGGTGTTTAGAATGGAAGAATGCTCATTGGTTAGGGGATAGTTTACAGTTTAACACTGATGGAATGTACACATTCATCAATCAAAGGGATGAATTATTCTATATTCATAGTAGGGCAGAGGTTGATTCATCTTGGGTGTTTTATTCTTTTGAGTATGGACAAAAGATTGAGGCTAGAGTAGATTCAATTGGATATATATCTTCTGTAGATATTGGTGACTCGGTGAAATATATTTCATTACAAAGAAAAGATGATAATGGACTGGATGTATTCGGATCAATAAATAATTTTCAAATTCTTATCGGTAAAAATAGAGGATTAATTGAGTCTCCGTATTTTTTAGATTATCCAGGGCCTTGTGACTGGATTGATGGTTTTTTTGGAGAGGCCTATCCTGTTATTGAGCTTTTCAAGTATAAAGGTAAAGTTCCAAATAACCCATCCATTGAGAGTACTAATCGATTTAAAATATGGAATAGAAATATTGGTGATGAATATCATTACTATTTGAGAGAAAATAATGGGACTCCAATTAGATTCCAAATTATAATTATAGAAAAAGAATGGTCTCAGGAATTAAGTCGTTTTATTTATCAAAAACAAATAAAATGGTCTGAAGGGGAGTATCAATTAGGTGAAGATTATATTTTTCAAACTATTAATGAAGATAATTCTATAGATACCATCTATTTATCTGATTACACCTTTTTAGATACTGTTTTAGTAGGGATAAATCTTGACGGTGAAACTCCAGAATTTGCAAAGAGTTTGTATAATGATAGTTTATTTGAGGTGGGGAAACAATTGAATAGATTTATGGTTGATTCGACAAGTACTTGGTGCGATGGTCAATTTAATGTATTTGGAAGATTCGATCATTATGTTGAGGGTGTGGGAGGACCATTTTACGGGTATGGTTCAGATATAGGTTATTCGTATATAAAGCGGTTGGAATACATTAAAAAGGGAAATTACATTTGGGGAGCAGCCTATAATTTAAGTCAAGGAGAAATCACGTCATTTGGTGTAGAGGTATATCCTAATCCGGCGAGTAGTACAATTCACATTAACCTTCAAAAGCAAGGAATGGGGCAAATTCAATTGCTCGATATATTGGGAAGAAACATCCAGGATCTATCCATTGAAAATGGAAAAACGGAATATTCACTTTCTGTTAGTAACTACCCATCGGGTGTTTATTTTATTCGTGTATTCCAAAATGGATCTGAATTGACGACCGAAAAAATTATTATTCAATAATACGTTCAAAAATAAAAATTCCCCTTATTGAGCATACCAATAAGGGGAATTTCTCCATTTGCTACAAGCTATTAAATGGATGCTTCCAATTCTTTTGCTTTTGGAAACAGAATATTATTTTCTAAGTGGATATGCTGATGAAGATCTGCTTCAAACTCTTTCAATTTTGCATACAATACCTTGTAGGTATTACAAGCTTCAGCTGGTGGCGTATAACTGTTGGTCAATTGTTCAATTTTCTTGAATACATCCCCAGCTTCTTCATGCTCCATTTCCATGACATTAATAGGGTTTGCCACACTTCCAAAATGAATGTTTGGAATAGTTTTGTTCTCTCTTTTGATGGTTACCAGGTCTCGAACGAATGGGAATAGAATAACCTCTTCCTTCTGCATATGTGCCATCAATTCTTCGGCAACTGTAGAGAAATAGTCATAAACAACCTTCGTTTCCGGATGAAAATCTCCATGTACTCTAGCTACCTTTTCAGCATATTGCAGGATAGTTGGGATATTCGCTGAAACATAAGTATGGTGTTTCATCATGATATGATTGATTAGCTTATCAAGTGGCCAATTATTAAAATCATTGGCTGTAGTTATGCTTTCATTTAAATCATGTAGATCTGATGAAATGTCTTCAAAGTTTAGTTTCTTTTTGTCACAAATATTGGACAAGCTAATATTCCCTCCACAGCAAAAATCTATTCCATATTTTTTAAATACATCTGCCGCTTTATAGTTCTCTGCTACGATCTCTCCAACTGTTTTTCCTGCTATTGCTACCATGGTATATCTCTTTTTAAATTTTGTCTGAAGTAAAATTATGAGATTTATGTTGGCTTTTTTATGGTTTCAATCATAAGCAGGGAAAATGTTAAAAGACAAAAGGTGAAAGATTCTAGTAGAATTACTATCATCTTTCACCTTTTACCTAAAACCTATTGTAACTTTTAGATTTGGTTTACTTCTTATACCTCATTTGACCTGTTTCAACAGAAATACCAATTCTTGCCAATACAGTAAAGATAAAGGCTCCTAAAGCCCAAATACCTAAGGTTACTCCAATCTCAATCATGGAGGGCATATATTCTACAATTTTACCATAAGAACCAGGTATAAAACCTGGAACAATTAAACCAAAGCCCTTCTCAATCCAGATGGCTACGAATAATAGTAGACAGGCTGAGTATAGAATCGTCATATTATTTCTAAGCTTGTGGAAAGTCAGAATAATGGTAGCAAATAAGTTGAAACTTATGGCAGTCCAGATCCAAGGAACGAGTGCTCCTTTTCCATTCAATCCAAAGAATAAGTAGAATGCACTTTGACTGTGGTGTGTAGGGGAGTAGAATTCTTTAAACAATTCTGATCCTAACATTACCAAATTTATTTGTGCAGCCACGGTAACCACTTTTGCGATTTTTTTAATGGTCTTTTCCTCGATTTCAAACTTGGTGAATTTTCTGATAATCCCCAGAATGATGATGATCAATGCAGGTCCTGCAGCAAAAGCGGAAGCAAGGAATCTTGGCCCCAATAATGCGTTATTCCAGAAAGGTCTGGCTTGTAATCCCTGGTATAAGAATGCTGTTACCATATGAATACCTACTGCCCAGAATACCGATAAAAATACACCTGGAAGGTATACGTTTTCATTGGCTTTTTTATTCATATAGTGCTTCGCAAGAATGTATAACGGAATGGTAATATTGATTAGTAAATAACCATTCAATACAATCATATCCCAAGCCAACATAGAGTTCGGGAAGTTGAATGTTCCAATTCCTGGAATCATATGCCAAAGATTGGCTGGTCCACCAACATCTACTACTACAAATGCAATACACATGATTAATGCCGCAACGGCCAATCCTTCTCCAATAAGAACAGCCTGCTTGAAGTCCATATCCTTTAAGATGTAGGTGGGGAGAACCAGCATTACTGCAGCTGCAGCAACTCCTACTAGGAAGGTGAAGTTGGATATATACAATCCCCAACTTACATTATCTGACATTCCTGTAACACGGAGGCCTTCTTCTAGTTGGATATAGTAACAATACATACCTACCAACATGGCGAGCGTAAGAACAGACATCCAGACATGGTATGATTTTCTACCATGGGTTATGGTAAAGAACCCGTCTTTTATAAATTGAATTAATACTTTCATAGTGTCTATTTTAAAGGCATATTAGTCCATGTAATACCAAAACTTAGGTTCCGTTCCCAAATCTTCTTTTAGACGGAATACCTTTTTATTTTCCAATACCCATCTGATTTCACTGGTTGGGTCCAATAGGTTTCCGAAGATTCTTGCTCCTGTAGGACAAGCTTCAACACAGGCAGGGTTTTTACCCGTTCTAGAACGTTGGATACAGAAAGTACATTTTTCCATAACCCCTTTCTTTCTAAGTCTATTACCTAGATAGTGTTGATTCTTGTTTACTTCAGATTCTTTAATTTCCGGTGTTTGCCAGTTAAATCGTCTACCATCGTATGGACAAGCTGCCATACAGTATCTACAACCTATACACCAGTCGTAGTCGATTACAACAATACCATCTTCTTCTTTCCAGGTAGCCTGTACAGGACAAACTTCTACACATGGAGGGTTTTCACAATGGAAACACTGCGTTCCCATATAGAAATGGTTTTTTGCAGGTACTTCGTGATAATAATTATCATCAGCCTTTTCGAAATTGATTCCGTGTCCCTTTTCAATTTCGTGAATACGGATATATTGCATTTGAGATGACCTATCCTGATTGTTTTCCTCAACACAGGCATTAATACAATCCATATATCCTTGACACTTGGAAATATTGAAGGCATAACCGAATAAAACACCTGGAGTAGCACCCTTGGAGGAAACATTTAGATTTTTCCCTGTATTTTGTTCGTATGACTTTTCAATTCTTCTTACCGTGGCTTTCTTTTCTTCATCGGTCATTACTTTATAATTCCCTTTGAAGTATTCTTCCCATTCCATCTGTGCCTTCTCGGCACTTTTTTCACTACCAGTAACACTACAAGATGTTGCTGCAGCTCCTACCCCTGCTACAAGACCAGCTGTTATTCTTTTGAATGCAGAGCGTCTGTTCATCTGCATATCGAATACCTGATCAAAACCATCAGTTTCTCGTGCAGCTTCTAAAGGAAGATCGGAATCGCTTGCTTCCTTATTGTGGAGTGGTGAATGATTATTTTCCTTACACATAGTACTATCTTTTTCGTTTGAACCGCGTTTACTTTCTCTCAATAATTTTCTGGGTATTCAACCTAGATGGCCATCTAGGTTCAAATCCAGGTGAGTGAGGATTGTGGCAATTGGTACATGTTTTCGAGACTCTCGGTGGTGCCCATCCACCTTCTCGTTTACCATGTCCTCCTCCTTTCCAATCTTTCAGTTGGTTAGAGTGGCATTGTCCACAAATCTTATAGCTCTCATTGAGGTCTACGGTTTCATTGGTAATAGTTTTCAACTTGTCCATATTGTGAGCGGAATGACAAGTTGTGCAATTCATAGTATTAATATCAGCATGCTGTAATTTGATATCCCAGTGTGCTTTTTTACCTATTTCCGGCTCTTGAATTTTATCTAAATCCTCGGTATGACATTTAGAACAAGGGAAGGAAGTCATATGACTTTCTCTTTCCGGAATCAAGAATTGATGTTCTCCATCATCTACTGCAATCTTTTCGAAATGTTCATTTAGATCCTCAGAGCTAATTGGTACATTATCAATCTTACCAGATTCAGATTTTATCTTGTCCATCACTCCATGATGATGCGAATGGGCATCACCTTCTTTATGCTGACAAGAAACTACTAAGGTAAATAGTATGGCAAAAGCAATGTAGATACAGGTTTTAAGCATTTTGTTATTTCCTTTTGTCATGGTTTTATTCATTTTGGTACATCTCATTACCGTTTGAAAATCAAATTGTGCTTATCTAGTAAAATCTCCTATGTCCAGTGTTTCTTTATTGTTCAGTGCATGACACTGTCTACAGTTAACACGTTCGGGGTGAGATACCCTAATTTCCACAGGAGCACTAGGTCCGCCATGGCAGGCTAAACAATTCTCATGCAACTGTAATTGATGTGGAATAATAGGAGGGCTAGATACCAATGCCTTGTTGTGAATGTTGGGAGCAGACAATTCTGGGAATTCAGTTTGCTTAAACAATCGTTTTTGAATTTGAGGTACATGACATTGTCTACAGTTTATTTTTTCCGGATGGGGAACTACCGGAGCATAAGCATCGAACTTCTTAACAAATCCACCATTTTGGTGACAACTAAGGCATGATTTTCCTCCCATCGATCTTTCGTCAGAAATGACATGAGGGATGCTAGGTGGAGCACCGTGAAATGCTCTGTTTTTGTAATAGCTATCCAGATTTCTTTCCTTACTTGGATCTACTGGCATGTCCTTATAATCTAATGCCAGATGGGATCTCGAAAAGACAGCTGCTTCTCCTACTAGTTCAGGTGGAGCTGTATCCTCAGTATCATATACTAAGGCAGTTTCCCGACCTACTTTATAACTATTTTTAATGGTTACAACGGAAGCTATAAATAGCAGGCTAAAGAGAAATATGATAAAAACTCGTTTCATCCGTTTCATTTTTAATAAGAAGTCTTTTTGGAAACTCCTTTATGTATATTTCGAAGGGCTTAAATCAATCTCATTCAAAAATGAGATTGATTTTTCACCTTCTTTATTTCATTTAAACTTTCTCAACCTTAACAGCACATTTCTTATAATCTGGCTGTTTAGATATAGGGCAGTAAGCATCTAATGTCAATTCGTTGATTAAGATTCCTTCATCAAAGAATGGTACAAAGACTTGTCCCGGAGTTGGAATTCCTCTTTCGTCAACTGAAGCATCTAGCTCTAAAGATCCTCTACGAGATGTCAATCTGATTCTATCACCATTTTTGACTCCCATTCGTTTAGCATCTCCTGGGTTCAATTCAACATATGCTTTAGGAACAGCACGGTGAAGAACAGGAATTCTTCTTGTCATAGATCCTGTATGCCAGTGCTCTATAACACGTCCTGTATTCAACCAGAATGGATATTCTGCATCTGGTTCTTCCGGAGCAGGTTCGTAGGGCCTTTCCCAGATTACTGCTCTACCATCTTTTTTACCGTAGAAGTCAAATCCTTCTTTGGTACAAGCTGGATCGTATTTCGAATTGAATCTCCATTGAGTAGATTTACCATCCACATATGGCCATTGTGCTCCTGGTTGTGCTTTTAAGACTTCCAGTGGAGCCATATTGTGTTTCTTCCCTTCATGGTGGCGACGGTATTCATTATAAATTTCCTCGATATGAGTTTCTTCTTTATAATAGAATTGTTTTTCGAAGCCCATTCGTTTAGCAACTTCAACTAACTGCCAGGTATCACTCATAGCTTCTCCTGGAGGCTGAACCATTTGTTCGAAGTATTGGGTTCTTCGTTCAGAATTACCATACATTCCTTCTCTTTCTATCCACATGGCAGATGGTAGAATTACATCAGCAATATCAGTAGTGGGAGTAGGGTAGATATCAGATACAACAATGAATCTATCTTCTTTTAGCGTTGCGTCTCGGTATCTTTTTAATTTAGGCATAGTTACCATTGGATTGGTAACCTGAATCCACATAAATTTGATATTACCTTTGTCCAGGTTTCTGAACATTTCAACAGTATGGTAAGTTGGTTTTGATGGAATATTTTCTACTGGTACATCCCAAATTTTAGCAGCGAATTCACGATGCTTCTTATTCATTACCACTCCATGTGGTAATTTGTGTGTAAGGGTTCCAACTTCCCTTACTGTACCACAGGCACTTGGTTGACCTGTTAGAGAGAATGGGCTATTCCCAGGTGTAGAAATTTTCCCAGTCAATAGGTGGATATTATATACCAGGTTATTGATCCATGTTCCGCGTGTATGTTGATTCATTCCCATACACCATAGAGACATCACCTTTTTGTTTGGATCTCCATATAGAGCAGCCATATACTTAATGTCTTTGGCAGAAACACCTGACATTTTTTCAACTTTTTCAGGAGAATAATCCTCAAGGAATTTTTCGAAGGCGACCAAAGAACTTGGTGTTCCTTTGTCTTTGAATTTGAATCCATCTTCTAGGCCGTAACCTATGTCAGTTTTTCCAGTATTGAAATTACAGTTTTTCTCTACAAAGGAATGGTTAACCCATCCGTTTTTGATTATTTCGTAGCAAATTGCATTGGCAACCGCTAAATCAGTCTGCGGATTGAATAATATAGATTTATCAGCTGCTGCACTTGTTCTGGTAGTTCTGGTAGCGAAATCAACAATTTTCACATTTCGTTTCAGACGTTGATCTAGTAGTCTTGAGAATAATACGGGGTGCATTTCTGCCATATTATTACCCCAAAGTATAAAGACATCAGCATAATCGATATCTTCATAACAACCCATTGGCTCATCTAATCCAAAAGTAGTTAAGAAACCTGTTACTGCACTAGCCATACATAGTCTTGCATTGGCTTCTACATTATTGGTTCCAATACAGCCTTTGAATAGTTTGGATGCTACATAGCCATCAGGAATGGTCCATTGTCCAGATCCATAAATAGAAACGGAATCTTTACCATGTTTGCTGATGGTCTCTTTCATCTTGGAAGCAATTAGATCTAATGCTTCTTTCATGGTAGTTTTCTCGTATCTACCATTTCTTTTAACCAAAGGATGCTTAAGTCTGTCTTTACCATACATGGACATCACTGAGTGATACCCTTTAACACAGCAAAGTCCTTTGTTTACTGGGGACTTTGGATCACCTTTTACGGCGACTGCTTTACCTTTAGAAAGACCTACAAGGACTCCACAACCTACACCACAGAAGCGGCAAGGTGCTTTTTTCCATTCCATGTCTCCACTTCCAGTTGGTAAATTTCTTTCTTGTTCTTCTGCAAATAAAATTCCTGGGAACATAGCAGTCGCTGTAGATACAGCTGCCATGATCGCCATTTTTTTAAGGAATTCTCTTCTTGGGGTGACTTTTTTGGTGAACATATTATTCTCCTTTTAATTCATTTCCGTTCGTATCAAATCCCGAAACCATGGACAGTAGATCTAGGGATTCCAACTGGTTAACTTGATTTTTAAAAGCTTCTTCTTCTTCTTTAGTATTGGTCTCTGAGACAACAATAATGAGCTCATGATTTTTGGAGGGTACGATTTCGCAAGTCGATATCGCTTCTAATGCTTCAATAAGCTCTGCTCTTTTACCTTTGGTAGGATAAGCTAGATAACTAATTATGGACATAGTTTCATTCTCTTTAATAACTTAAGTAAATATAGCATGTATAGGGTGTCAGCTGAATGACTATTATTAGCTGCTGGTATGATTAAAATCAGATAATATGTTGAAGTTAAAGAATAATTTTGGATGTAGCTAAAATGGATAAGATTAGTTTATTGATTTTAAGATCCGAAGCTCCTTTTTGGGCTTGTTATAATCTTATTTTTAGTTGGTTTTAGCTAGTAGAAAATTTAACTTTGATTTTCAGAAAATGGCAAAAAAGGATAAATAGATGTTGAGTATAAAGCAGGCCATAAAGGCTTTAGATGAGAAAATATTTTTATTGCCTATTACAAAACTTTCAATTTTAGAAGTTGCAGATCATGTATTAGCTGAGGATGTATATTCACCTATTAATATGCCTCCTTTCAGACAGTCTGCAATGGATGGCTATGCTGTGCGTATGGAGAATAACCATTATGCAGTAATTGGTGAAGTGAAAACTGGAGATCAACAGGATTATGCTTTGGAACGAGGAGATGCTATACGTATTTTTACAGGTGCTATGGTTCCAGACCAGGCTGATGCAGTGGTGAAACAAGAATTGGTTTCCAGAAATGGGGATTTGATAGATATAGAAGGTGCTATAAAGTTGGGGTCTAATATTAGACCAATGGGAGAGCAAATTAAAAAGGGTGAATTGGCCTTAAAAAAAGGGACTAAATTAAATCCAGCTGCAGTTGGGTTTTTAGCAACCTTAGGAATTCATCATATTAACGTTTTCTCAAAACCGCGCATTTCCGTTTTGGTAACAGGTAATGAACTGGTAGAGCCAGGTAATGATTTGTTGCCCGGTCAAATATTTGAAAGTAATTCAACAATGTTGATTGCTGCCCTGGAAAAGGTTGGCTATTCAGATGTTAAGAAGTTTACGATCAAAGATAATTTTGATGAAACGAAAAGTCAAATTCAAAAATCCATAGAAGAAAGTGATGTTATTCTTATTACAGGGGGTATTTCTGTTGGTGATTATGACTTTGTAGGTAAGGCATTGGAAGTATTGGAAGTTGAGAAAATTTTCTATAAAGTAAAACAAAAGCCCGGGAAGCCTTTGTACTGTGGGAAAAAGGGAAATTGTATGATATTTGCCTTGCCTGGTAATCCAGCAGCAGCTTTAAGTTGTTTTTATGTCTATGTATTGGGAACCATGAGGCAGATGTGTGGTGAATCCAAAAAACCGGTATTCAAAGAACAGTTAGTGTTGAATAGAGATGTCGTGAATACCAGTGGAAGAGGATTGTTGTTAAAGGCAGTTAAACATGGAAATAAAGTTGAAATATTGGATAGTCAAAGTTCAGCAATGTTGAATACTTTTGCCTTAGCAAATGTTTTAGTGTATATTCCTTCAGATAAAGAATTTTTGTACGAAGGAGAATTCGTTGAGGGCATACCAATTTTGTAGGCCTTTTTTTGCCTCACCGTTATGTTTTCAAAAACCAATCGAAATAAATGAGTTTTAAAGTTAAAAGTAGAATTTGGATAGAATCGGACACTGGGGTTTTCCTGGGGGAAGGTCGCGTTCGTTTATTAAAAGCGATAGACCATTGTGGTTCTATTAGTGAAGCCGCTAAGGCTTTGGGTATATCCTACAAAAAGGCTTGGAAATTGGTGAAATCTATGAATGAAAGTTCTAGTCAAGAAATGGTGGTAAAAACCAAAGGAGGATCTGGTGGTGGAAAATCAGAATTAACGGATTACGCTAGAGAAACCATTAAATTCTTTGATAGTTTGAATAAATCTTGTTGGAAGGTGTTGGAAGAGGAAATGAACAAAAATCCACTTTAGATTAACGATGATAAACAAAAATGACATAGTAGCAATTGTATTGGCTGGAGGGGGAAGTTCTAGAATGGGATCGGATAAGGCTCTGCTAAATTTGAAAGGTGCTACATTTTTGGATCAGGTTTATAGAGCTGTAAAAGATGAGGTATCTGAAGTAATAATTTCTTCAAACAATAGCCTTCATGAAATAGAAGGAGTAAGAAGAATAGAAGATCTAGTGCAAAATACAGGGCCATTAATGGGCATATATTCTTGTATGGAAGTCTCGACAAGTAAATTCTTTCTTGTGCTAAGTTGTGATAGCCCTTTAATAAAGAAAGAGCTTATCAATTTTTTAGTACAAAACCATGATGAGACCTTTGATGGCAGTCTACTTAAAGATGGGGATCAAAATTATCCATTGATTGGTATATACAACCAGGGAGCTATGATTAGTCTTAAAAGTTATCTGGATTCAGGTAAAAGAAGTGTATTTGGATTTTTAGAAAATCTGAAAGTTCAGAGTGTTGAAGTTCCTGGGGAGTTTCAACCTCAAATTCGAAATTTTAATCGTCCGGAGGACCTTAAATATTTAGAAAAGCATGTTTAAAGTGAAGTATTTTGGGATGATTGCTGAAATGGCAGATTGTCTGGAGGAAAGTTTTCCTAGTTCTGAAGCCACAAAGGTGAACGATCTGGTTGATTTAGTAACAGAAAAATATCCGAGAATGGCAAATTTGTCCTTCAAGGTTGCATTAAACAATCAATTGGCAACAGCTGATGATCGTTTAGGAGAAAGAGATGAAATTGCATTACTTCCGCCATTTGCAGGTGGTTGATTTTTGATAGGTATTACAGAATAAATTAGTGTTTATATGAAGACGAAGAAAAAGAAAAAGGTATTTATTGAAGGACCGATAAGTCCTGAGTTTATAGCTAATTCCATTGCAAAGCATCAAACAAAAACAACGATTGGTGCTCACGATATATTTTTAGGTCAAGTACGTGCCGATATTATTGATGAAAAGACGGTTGCTTTTATAGATTATACTACTTATCAAGAAATGGCTGAAGAAAGGTTAGATGAAATTCGAGAGGCTACTTTCGATAAGTTTGATCTTACCTGTATGCATATTTACCATAGTCTTGGAAAAGTTGCTGCTGGTGAGATTTGCCTTTTTGTTTTTGTTTCTGCCAAAAGAAGAATCGTGGTCTTTGATGCAATAACACATATTGTAGAAGCCATAAAAAAGGATGTGCCGATTTTTGGAAAAGAGGTCTTTGAAGAGGAAGGTCATGTGTGGAAGGAAAATCAATTTGAAGCCTAAACAATAATTCAATGGTAGATATTACACATAAATCCTCTACGCTGAGAACAGCTGTAGCAGAAGGGATTGTGAAAGTTGGAAGTCTGGAAACAATCGAGGCGATCAAAAATAACATGGTACCAAAAGGTGATGTTTTGGAAGCAGCCAGAGTAGCTGGTTTGTTTGGTGTTAAACGTACTTCAGATATGATCCCGGATTGCCACCCAATGCCTGTGGAATATACTGGTGTAGAATATGATATCCGTGATTTGGAAATCGTAATCCGAATGACCGTTAAAACTATTTACAAAACAGGTGTCGAAGTGGAAGCCATGCATGGAGTATCTGTGGCTGCCATTACGATGTACGATATGTTGAAGCCGATCGATAAAAAGGTCGAGGTAAAACATATCCGACTAGTGAATAAGAAAGGAGGGAAGTCTGATTTTAAAGATAAGTTTAGAACAGATCTTAAGGCTGCCGTAATCGTTTGTTCCGATAGTATTTCTGCAGGAAAGAAAAAGGATAAAGCAGGAAGAGCGATTATTGATAAGCTAACACAGTCGAAGGTAGAGGTTACCGAATATGTCATTATTCCGGATGAAATGGAAGACATCCAATCTATTTGTAGAAAAATGATAGAGGCTGGTAATGATATGGTTATTTATACCGGAGGTACCGGATTATCTGATAGAGATGTTACTCCACAATCCTTAATGCCTATGTTGGATGTTAGAATTCCAGGTATTGAAGAGGCTATTAGAAGTTATGGACAGGATAGAACACCTTATTCAATGTTGTCAAGGAGCTTAGCAGGTCTTATAGGTACAACACTAGTATTAGCACTGCCTGGTTCAACAAATGGGGCTAAAGAATCTATGGATGCAGTATTTCCATCTGCTTTACATTTATTTAAAGTGCTAAAGGGCTTTAGTCACGATAAGCAAACAGTATGAGAGAGCAAAACTTCGAATTGGTAGATAAGTTTGGTCGTAAGCACAATTATTTGAGGATATCTTTAACGGAAAGATGTAATCTTCGATGTACCTATTGCATGCCACCAGAGGGAGTCGAGTTAGGGCCTAAAAGTCAATATATGACGGCAGATGAAATTTTGGATATTGCTTCAGAATTTGTTGCCATGGGTGTTACTAAAATTCGATTGACAGGAGGAGAACCATTAATTCGAAAAGACTTCGAACAAATTTTAAGATCACTGGCTAGTTTGAATGTGGAATTGGCCATTACCAGTAATGCGGTGATTTTGGATAAATATTTGGATCTCTTTAAAGAGTTGGGGGTAAAAAATCTTAACCTCAGCCTTGATTCTTTAGAAATGGAGAAGTTCAATACCATTACAAGAAGAAATTACTTTGATAAGGTAATGTCCAATATTCAATTATTTCTTGATGAAGGATTTAGATTGAAAATCAATACGGTATTGATTAAAGGATTCAATGATAATGAGATTGTTCCATTCATAGAATGGACAAAAGATAAAGATATCCATGTTCGTTTCATTGAGTTTATGCCTTTTGATGGAAATAGCTGGAATATGGAGAAAATGGTTTCGCTTCAGGAGATTAAAGAGGTTTCCATTGGTCACTATACAAAGGAAAAAGTCTTACGTATCGAAGATAAACCCAATGATACAGCTAAGAATTTTAGAATAGAAGGCTATGAAGGAACTTTTGCTGTTATCAGTTCAGTAACCAACCCTTTTTGTGATAGTTGTAATAGGATTCGCTTAACATCGGATGGTAAATTGAAGAACTGCTTGTTTTCTAGTGGAGAATCTGATTTATTGACAATATTACGAGATGGAGGATCTATTCGGGAATCGATAAAGCAAAATTTAGCGCAGAAGTTAAAAGTAAGGTCGGGGAAAAATACCCTGGAAGATTTTAAGAATGAAGATTGGCACAAAACGAATCGTAGTATGGTTCGGATTGGAGGTTAGTTTTACATATTCATAAAAAATCCCCCTCTGGAATTTTCCAGAGGGGGATTTTTTATTTAAACAAAAATCAAACTTAAAACTATTTTTATTTTGAAGTGAAGAGAGTTGGTTTGATAACTAACATTACCCATCCCCAGTTGTTGGTTTCGTCATCGAAATTGTTTTTAATAATTTCTAATCCTTCTTCAACAAACATATGAGAATATCCTACTTTAAAGGTTACATCTGAGTTTAACTTATGCGTAAATGCCATGTCTATTTCAGTACCAAAGCTCATTGTTTCAGCTTTATCGCCTTTTACAATTTTCCCGGCTGAAGAGAATTGATGAGCCATTAGAAGCACGTTAGATTTCTTATTGAATTTGTATACACCTTTGGCGTAAATATCCATTAGACCTACATTGTTCTTGTGATTTCCAGCAACGTAGAAGTAATCCATCCACCCATTGAATTTATGGTTGGTACCGTAGAATGGGCTAAATGCATTGACTTCATTATTCGGATCATCTTGATCATTACCAGAAATTAATTCTGCACCTAGACCAAATTTATAATCAGCATCCGCACGTGCATACATCGCTTCACCGCCTATTAAGTAGGCATTTATATCTGCTCCACTAACATGTTCACCAGTTTGGATATAGACGTTGGCAAACCAATTAATTTCTCCGGATTTACCTTTGATATGTGTTCCAATAGTTTGACTGTATCTGGTTTCTACTTCATCTGGATCTATATCTATGTATTGCATTCCATTGTTCAAGAAAAGTAGACTCGCTGACATGTTGTCCCAATCATGGTGGAACCAACCATATTGGAACGTTTTGTAATTCTTTTCTCCTATATAGGTGTTGCCCGAAAGTACATCATCATCCTGATTATAAGCAAGACCTAAGTCAAATTTGAAATTATCTTTTTTATACTTTAAAATCAATGCATCTTGACTTCTTCCTTGTTGAGTCCAACCTACAGCACCAAAAATTCTTTGGTCATCTAAATTAATTTCTTGACGTCCTAATTTTGCTCGTAAATTATCATTCAATTTCATATCTACCCATGCTTGGTGAATAGATAAGTTATCATCACTTTTGTTTAGTTGTTCCTCAGACCCCCATGTTCTATAGTCTTGAAAACTCAAGTACAAGTGAATGTTCTCGTTTTTATAATTTACATTGAATCTGGAGCGCTGATAAATAAAACTTGCTGGATCCTGATCTTTCTCCGCTAGTTTGATAAAACCATTTCGGTATTCATACCTAGGCCTAATTTCAGCATCGAGGGTTAACTGTGCTTTAAGCTCGTTTGCGAATGCACAAAATAACCCAATAAGAAATAATTTGGTCTTCATAATACTCTTTGTTTTTCTTCAAACTAATGTCCGACTGTTTCACTGGTAATTAAATGATAAAGTCTAGCGACTCGTCTGATATTTGTTAGCGCGAAACATGATATTTGTTCTGTTTGAAGTATGGTTCAGAACATAATGTATAAAAAATACTTGTTGTAAAACAAATAATATCAATCTTTTATCGATTTTTAAAGGGGGGTGTTGTTCGTGCAGTTTAATATTAGAATGGATAATTCAGCAAAAAAAAATCCATCAATTACGATGGATTTTTAGCATTATTTTTTTTTGGAAGGATACTTCTTTTTCTTTCCGGAATACTTTTTAGTAAACTTCTTTTTTACCGGTTTTGGGTTCCATTTTGGAGCTTCTCCAAATTCTTCAGGGAGCGGGATCTTGTGGATTTCCTTTTCTATTAATTTTTCAATCTTTGAGAATTTCAACATGTCATCCTCATTGATTAAGGTTAATGCAACACCAGTAGAGTCTGCTCTTGCTGTTCTTCCCACACGGTGTACATAGTCTTCTGCATCGTTTGGAACATCAAAATTGATGACAATATTAATGTCTTTGATATCTATTCCACGACTAATAACATCTGTAGCAACTAAAACACGTGTTTTCTTCGATCGGAATCTTAAAAGTACTTCCTCTCTTTCTTTTTGCTCCAAGTCTGATGAAATTCCTTCTACCGGATATCCTTTACCACTTAATGCACGAATGATATGATTTACTTTCCTTTTGGTAGAACTAAATACAATGATACTTTCGTACACTGGTTTATCTTCTATTAGGCTATTGATTAGCCTGGCTTTTTGATCATCATGTGCTAAGTAGGCGGCTTGAAGAACGTTCTCAGATGGTTTTGAGATAGCTATGCTAATTTCTTCTGGATTGTTTAGTATTTCTTTTGCGAGTAGCCTAATCTTTGGAGGCATAGTAGCACTAAACATTAGGTTTTGCCTTTTCTTAGGTAAAAAGGAAGCTATTTTCTGAATGTCTTCGAAGAATCCCATATCCAACATTCTATCTGCTTCATCTAGGATGAAATGCTCAACATGATCAAATTTCACATAGCCCATATTTAAGTGGGATATTAATTTACCAGGGGTTGCAACAATAACATCTGTATTTTCGGAAAGTGCTGTTCGCTGTCTTGAAAAGTCAACTCCATCACCACCACCATATACTGCTAGTGAATTAACACCGGAATAATACGCAAATCCTTGAATCTGTTGATCAATTTGGATAGCAAGTTCTCTGGTGGGTACTATTATAAGTGTATTGATGCCTTTTCTAGCACCTGCAGTAAGCTTATTTAATATAGGAAGACTAAAGGCTGCAGTTTTTCCAGTACCTGTTTGAGCACAGGCAATCAAATCCTTTCCGTCAAGAATAATCGGTATGGCTTGCTCTTGAATAGGAGTTGCCTTTTCGAATCCCATGTCATAAAGGGAATCCAAAATATCATCATTTAAATCAAACTCATCAAAATACATGCAACAATTCAATTAACCGTTCATAGTTTTGAAGATATCATGGCAACTATATCTAATTAGGAGATAAGTTGTGTTTTGTGCATTTCATGCACATTTTGATATTTTCAATAATTTCCATGGCAATATAGAACTTAATTTTGTGTCATAGGAGCTGATTTAGTCATTTTTCAAACTTACGTTAATGACAAATGACCAAGGAACTATCCTCAAAATTTGGAGATTATGAAAAATTAACGAATAATTGACAACAACCCATCCCTGTTCCGATCCAAATTATACTTTGGGGAATTCAATAATATTGAGAGAAATTTGAATTCTCTGATTAGATAGGTACTACTAGTAGAGGTATTCTCGATTTTTTCACTAATAAAGAAGTTGTACTACCCAAAAGGGCTTCAAACAAGAAGCTATGCTCATGAGATCCAATTACAATAAGATCGGCCTCTAGTTTTTTAGCTTCATTTAAAATGGCTTCGACTGTAGCTCCGGAAATAAGCAATCCGTCACAATCTATTCCTTCAGCTTTTAGCTTTTCAGAATAGGTCTGTAGCATACGGTGTTCCATTCTTAACTCTTCTGCACGCCCATCTCTGATGTATTGTGGACCAACTCTATATCCTACGAAATCGGGAACCTCCATGGCAATATGCACTAACCAAAGTTTCGAACTAAATTTCTTAGCAATTTCTTTCGCATGTTCCATCAGAACTTCGTTATGCTCTTCAAAATCTAGTGTAACAAGTATATTTTTCATAAGATTAAGTTTTTAAGGGTTAATATCATTTTTATTTGAAGTACATATTAGTTTAGTTGTTATATAAAGATAACAAAAAATGTCTTTATCTAAAATATTTATTTATTCTAATGATTTGGAATATAGTGGAGTATTGTGCTTTTTATGTTAAGTGCAAAAAAAAAGGCGATAGTTTAACTATCGCCTTTTTAAGTATAAAATTGATTATTGAATGATCAATTTTTCTGAATAGACCTCCCCATTCATAGAGCTGTTGATCATATATATTCCAGAAGGTAGATCAGATATATTTAATTCTACTTCATCATTTGATATAATACGCGTATCCACTTTTATTTGTTGACCGATAGTGTTGAATAACATAATGGCACCATTTGAAATATCCTTTCCTTTAAGACTTACTTTGTCGTTAGCTGGATTTGGATTGATTTCAATTGCTTTAATGCCATATATCTCTTCATATTTTAAAGGGAAGTCAATAGTAAAGCTATAGGTAAAAGAACTTCCAAAGTCTGGTTCAAATGATTTCACAGTACTTCCACCTACCGCACCAATACGCGCAGAACCATTTCCATCATTATTTGCCCAGAAATTAATACCATCTCCATCAGAATCAGATATTACTAAAGTATAACATCCTACACCTAGTTCGAAAGTGTCTTTGTACGTGGTGTTATCCTCCATGCCAAATCGTGTAAATATCGAATTCCCATATTCATTGAATAATTCATATCTACTTTCATGTGCCGCACTGTTGGTTCTAAATCTGATATAGAAATTAGAAGGAACTACGTCTGGAATGTTAAATGGTGAATGGTATAAATTGTTGTGGCTATAGGCATCAACTCCTCCATTTGGATTTTTTATTTCAACATGAAAAATATTTCCTGTTTCTGTTACGTCATCCCAAACTGAATCAATAGGTAGTACAACTTCTTCATTTTCTAAAAATTCTAGGCTACCTGTCCAGTTGTAGGAGTGTTTAAGAATGGCATCATTTATCCAATATTCAATAGTTAAACTGGTAAGATTTGTAGATCCCGTATTTTGTATAATTACAGTCGGTTTACTACAAATAGAATTAGTTCGTAGGTATTCCACCTTGTTGGAAGGTCCAGAAACGTCCATTACAGCAGCATCCAAAGTGTGATTGATTGAACCGTAACTTACCAATTGATTATTGATAATATAGCTACTTGAACCACCTACGGATACAATTCCATAGTCTATATTTGAACTTGAACCAGGTGTAACATAAGGAGTGATATCATGTTCTTCTACATCGGAAGGCATCCCAGGGCACCATCCTGCTCTATCATAAATCCATGTTCCTCCTTGAGGATAAATAGGGTTCTCTCCACAGGTTTTCCATACTTGCCATGAAAATTCATCACCTCCACCATCTATATCCATATAATGTTCTCTTGCGATGAATTCACCATCTTGCCCATGACCTGTCACGGTAGAACGAATTTTAAAATAGGAAGCGATCGGGTTCATCATGAAATCTCTAGGTTCAAAGGCACGATCGGATAAGATATTACTATAAGAAACATGGGATCCATCAGGTTTCCACATCTGTTGAATATCCAATACATCTCTAGGAGGAGTACCAACAATAAATAGGAATTGAATATCCATATCTTCCATCCACTGGCCACCTCTTTCGATGGTCATTCTTCTGCTTCCTCTTAATAATGGAGCATAGTCTGTTACGTCGAAAGTCCATGTTTTACCATCTATACCAAGATCAAGACCAATACCATACGGTGTTACAAAAGACATGATTTCATATTTAGACGGAAATCTTTTATAATATTCTAATTCTGTTGGTGAAATTGTTCCATCCGTACCAATGACTACAGAATCGTACACTTGTCCATTTTCGTCATGATAACGCTCGTATCCTCCAGCTTCCCAGTAGTAATTTTCACTAACAAAATGAATACTGTCGTGTTTCAGTATTCCTGGCTGAGGGATAATAGATTTTTCGATAACATAATTAGGGATTTGCTCTATTGCATCATAAACGGTGTCATTCGTAATACTTAAGTTGTAAATTCCTTGATGAAATGTGATATTTGGTCTTTCTGTAGTCGTTGTGAATCCTTTAAATTGATCAATTCCATTTATTCTTCTCCAGATATTTCCATTTTTCACAGTTGCATTTCTACCGTTGGTAGATTGATCCAGGATTGTATTTCCAGTTCCTTCATTCAGTTCATAATAGCTTTCAAGGCTAGTGTAATTAGGATGGGTTGCGTTGATCTTTTTATACATCCAATTTTGAATGTCAGAAGCAGATAGTGCCGCGCTCCATACTCTCACCTCATCTATATTACCATTGAAATACCTATTGTTAACACCACGACTGATTCTCATTTTGATTCCATTCGTCGTATTTGTATTAACAGCATTATTACTGGTAGAAGAATTTGTTTCCAATTGTCCATCTACATATAAGTCTATATCACTAACCTGTGATCCTGAGAAAACACAAGCTACATGATGCCATTCTCCGTCGTCTACTGCAATTGTCCCAGACCTGGACCCGCCGTTTACTTCTACTCGAATAGTTCCATCACCATTAGTTCTAAATACCCATTTTTGTTCTCCGCTATTAGTTCCCCATCCAATTATTTCCTTATTCGAAACACTGGTGTTTATCCAGGCTTCAACGGTTCTATCTTGGGCTCCTGAAATACCTTTATACGTATCAGCTTCAATGTAATTTACACCATCAAAATAGTGGGTAGCATCCCCAGAGCTGTATAATCCCAGGTCTTGTGTTCCATTTGTTCCTTCAAAACTCACGGTAATTCCACCTGATTCATTGGTAAATGAAGTTTCAACAATGATATTAGATGTTCCATTCCATGCAAAAGGAAGATAGAATGGTATTCTATTTAATCCTGTGCTAAAAATGGTATTGGTAAAATATACCTGAGTAAATCCGGAATTCTGTACATTCTCTGCAGATAGAATGGTATCTGTAACAGATTTCATTCTAACACGTAAATAGTTCGTAGAGTCTCCCGTTGTTAATACATTCAAGCTAATCCCATTAATGTCTCCAAAGGTTACCCCAGCAGATGTTAATTCTGAAGCTTTAAAGAGATATTGTGATTTACCATTATAATTCCCTGTATTTGCAGGATGTTGCATGGATAAATTACCAGTACCTATTTCTGAAGAAGTTTCGGAAATAATACTATCAACTGTTACTTGCTTCTGAATATGTCTGAAATAATCATATGCTGCAGATTCACTATAAGAAAATGTATTCCCTGAAAAATTGGAAATGGAATGTGAACTGATGAAATTTAAAGTGGAATCAATTCGTGTTGAATCTGTAATATAAGTATTACAGGAAGCATCCCATTCACCACAACCTAAATCCGTTTGACCACTCTGAGGAGGAGATACATTTCCATCTTTACAACGAATATTATATTTCATGAGAATTTTCTCATAGCTAATATTTTGATTGGTTGGAAAGGTAATCATGGTATCTCTAATTCCCGGAGACCATTGATTTATACCATAGGTTTGCGAGTAATTAAACGTTTTAACCACAACGGTGTCACCAGGCGATTGTGCTAGTACCTGAGAAACACAGAATAGTGTTAAAAGTTTTAGAGTTAATTTCTGCATAATGCTTGATTTTACTTTTTATACTAAGCTTAAATAGATAATTACTTCTAAGGGCAGTTGTAATCTTTTTTCAGATTCCTGCCAATATAAATATGAATACTTGCGCCGATTGTTGCAGATATTATTTTACCTATTGCTTCATGCGAAGATAAACAATAATTCTAAGCACCAAATTCCCTATGAAGCCTCCAACTATACCATTAGGATATTCGTTGCGCGTTCAGTCAGAAGTTGTGATATTGATCAGGTTCAGAGTCCTTATGCATTGATATTCTGGGAAGTAATATATTGTATAGTTGCTGAATTTATAGTCATAAAAAAAGGGCGATTCCGAAGATTCGGAATCGCCCTTTTTTACTTATTGAATTATTGTATGATTAGTTTTTCTGTAAATAGTTTCCCATCCGTTAAAACATTAATCATATAGATGCCCGATCGCAAATCAGAAACATTCCATTGTGCCTCTCCATTTGAAATGAATTCAGGTTTCAGTTGCATAACCTGACCAATACTGTTGTAAATGCTAATCGTGCTTTTATCTAAATCTTTTCCTTTGATACTGAATTTATCATTCGTAGGGTTAGGATAGATTTCGAAAGCAGGTATTCCATTGATTTCTTCATACTTTAATGGGTAATCAATGGTGAAACTATACACAATAGACCCACCGAAGTCAGGATTTAAGGTTTTAACAGTTGTTCCACCTACTTTACGAATACGTACAGATCCATTTCCATCATTGTTTGCCCAAAAATTGATTCCGTCATCATCGGTGTCAGTAACGACAAAAGTGTAACAACCTACGCCTAAGTCAAAAGTATCTTTGTACGTAGTTTTGTTAGCCATACCTGAACGAACAAATATTGAATTCCCATACTCATCAAATAGTTCGTATTTGCTTTCGCTAGCTGCACTATTTGTTCTGAATTGGATATAGAAATTAGCAGGAACTACATCCGGAATGTTGAATTCAGAATTGTAAACATTGTTGAAGCTATATTCATCAGATCCACCGTTTGGATTTTTAACTTCTGCATGGAAAACATTTCCTGATTCGGTAACTGCATCCCAAACGGTATTCGCAGGTAAGGTTACTTCCTGAGATTCCATAAAGTCCAGATTCCCTGTCCAGTTGTACGTTTCTTTGTTAGAAGCATTATTAACCCAATATTCAATGGTCAGACTTGTCAATTGGGTCGCCCCTGTATTCTTAATAATAACCTTTGGATCTGCACATATTGAATTTGTACGTGCATATTCCACACGATTCGTTGGAGCAGAAATATCCATTATGGCAGCATCCAGGTTGAAGTTGATGTCACCATAACTCACCAATTGGTTATTTACAATATAATTAGATGCTCCACTTGCAAAGCTAATACCGTAATCGATAGTAGAAGCTTGCCCTGGTGTAACAAAATTTGTAATATCAAATTCTGCTAGATCAGAAGGCATTCCAGGACACCATCCCGCACGATCATAAATCCAGGTTCCTCCTTGTGGGTATACAGGATTTTCATCACAGTCCTTCCAAACTATCCACGAAAATTCTTCTGAACCTCCATCGATATTCAAATAATGTTCTCTTTGGACGAATTCTCCATCTTGTCCGTGACCCGTGATAGTAGATCTTAGTTTGTAGGATGAAGCAGATGGGGTCATTATTACATCTCTTGGTTCAAAAACTCTATCAGCTGAGATATTTGAGTATGACATATATCCTGCATCCGGTTTCCATAATTGTTGGATGTCTATCACTTCTCTAGGTGGAGTTCCTACAATATAAAGGAATCGGATGTCCATATCTTCCATCCATTGTCCTCCTCTTTCTACAGTCATTCGTTTAGAACCTTTCAAGAGTGGTGCATAATCCGTCATGTCGAATACCCACGTTTTACCATTTGGTCCAAGATCCAAATTGATTCCATAAGGTGTTACAAAAGACATGATTTCAAATTTAGAAGGATATCTTTTATAATAGGTCAATTCCGTTGGGATTATTGTGCCATCCGTATTTATTTGAGTGGAATCATATGCGGTACCATTTTCGTCAAAATAATAACTATATCCAGGTTGCCAGTAATAGTTTTCACTTACAATATGAATACTGTCGTTGTTCATAGTTCCGTACTGTGGAATTATTTCTCTTTCAACAACATATGTTGGTGATTGAAGGACAGCATCATAAACAGTGTCTTGAGTTATGGAAAGATTATAGTTCCCTTGCAGGAATGTAATATTTGGTCTCTCCGTGGTGCTTTGGAATTCTTTAAACAGATTTACACCCTGAATTTTTTCCCAAAGAGCTCCATATTGAACAGTGGCATGTCTTGCATGTGGAGAAGAATCAGTAATTGCGTTTCCTGTACCTTCATTAAGTTGGTAGTAGCTTTCTAGATTATTGTACTTTGGATGACCTGCATCCAGGCTTTTATACATCCAATCCTTTATTTCCTGTTCCGTTAAAGCTTCGCTCCAAACACGAACTTCATCAATATTCCCATCGAAATAGCGGTTATTTACCCCTCTACTGGTACGCATGTTTATTCCTGAAACGGTATTTGTATTAACTGGCCAACTTCCAATGGTTGAAAGACTTTCCTGAACCCCATCTATATAAAGGGTTGTCTGGCTAATATTTGATCCATTCAATACACAAGATACATGATGCCATTCTCCATCATTAACTGGAGTAGTCCCTATAACATCACCACCCCAAATCTCAACGAGTATAACTCCGTCATTGTTGATGTTGAATACCCATTTTTGAGAGGAGTTATTTACTCCCCAACTTACTATTTCACTATTAGTACCTTCCGTTTTGATCCAGGCCTCTATGGTCCTGTTTGTATTACCAGAGATTCCTTTATAATTGTTCGATTCTATATAGTTAGACCCGTTGAAAAAGTTAGTTCTGTCTCCGGAGCTGTACAGTCCATAATTTTCCTCACTGTCTTCTCCTTCAATTTCAAGATTACCAGATCCTGATTCGTTGTTAAATGAAAGTTCAAGAATTAAATTGGAAGTTCCGTCCCAATTAAATGGTGTATGGAATTGGATTCTTTGATTTCCGGTACTAAATTCTGTTGAATGAAAATAAACCTCCGTGAATCCATTCAAATGAACGTTTTCAGTGGATAATAAAGTATCTGTTGTTTCTTTGATGCGTAGTCTGAAAAAATTTGCTGTATCCAGCCCATTTAAAACATTTAGGCTTATAGCATCAATGTCTCCGGCAGTTAATCCTGCGGAAACCAATTCAGTAGCAGTATATAAGTATTGTGACTTACCGTTATAGTCTGAAATATTCAAAGGGTGACTTAAAGCTAAGTTTCCGGAACCTATGATAGAGTTGGTTTCTGAAATAATACTGTCAAGTTCTACACCCTGTTCTATATATCTGTAATGGTCAAATACAGGGGACGAGTAGTAGTTGAAAGTCGTTCCGTTGAATCCTGCAATCTGGTGGGAGCTAATAAAACTTTTCAATGAATCTACTCTAGTAGAATCGGTAATATAGGTATTACAAGATGCATCCCATTCTCCACATCCAATATCTGTTTGACCACTTTGAGGAGGGGATACATTACCATTTTTACAACGGATATTATAAGTCATGAGAATTTTCTCATAGCTAATATTTTGATCTGTTGGAAAGTCAATGACGGTATCTCTAATACCTGGGGACCATTGGTTAATTCCGTAGGTTTGTGAATAGTTAAATGTTTCAACAAGGATTGTGTCTCCTGGGGATTGTGCCAAAACCTGAGAGACGCAAAACAGTGTCAAAAATTTCAGAGAGAATTTTTGCATAATGCTTTGTTTTTCTTTTTAAACTTTGTTTAAATTGATAATTTCTGGTAGTTACAGGTATTAATCTTTTTTGAGATTCCTGCCTATGTAAATAAGAAGACTTGCACCGATAGTTGCGGATACTACATTTCCTAATAATCCGTGCGAAGATAAGCCAATAATTCCAAGCATAAAACCTCCAATAAAACCTCCGGCGATCCCAAGAATAATATTGAAGAGTAATCCAGATGATTTTTTCATGATTTTACCAGCTAACCAACCGGCTAATCCACCTATGACAATACTTGTAATTATACTCATCTCAAATAATTTTTAGGAATGGTCTACTATTTTTATTTTTCCGGATGTTCTTGATAAAATTTAGTCTCGTCCTTTTGAATAAACGCTCGGTAATAAGAAAGTATTAATGCGGTTGCTGGCAAAGCTATAAGCATCCCTAATATTCCAAGGAGTGAACCCCAAATGGAAAGGGATAGCATGATAACTGCAGGTTTTAAACCTGTAACCTTTCCCATGATCTTTGGAATAAGAAAACTCTCTTGAAACAGTTGAACCACCACAAATACTAAAGCAGTTAATAGTGTAATCCACCAGAAGTTTTCACCAGTTTCCATGGTTTTTAGCAAGATGCAAAATAGGGCAGGGATAAAACCAATTATCTGTAAATAGGGGATCATGTTAAGTAATCCAACGAATAATCCTAAAAATATAGCTAAGGGGAGTCCAATGATGTAAAAACCAATAGAGAATAAAATTCCAACAATCAGTGCTACGACGGCTTGTGCTCTAAAATAACTATCCAAACCTTCCTGAAAACCTTTCACAAGTTCTACAGATTGTCTTCTGTATTTAATTGGAATTAACTCCGGCCAACCATATCGTATTTTTTCATAATCGGTTAAAATGAATACGGTATACAGCAAGATGATAAATAGTCCTAAGATACTTAGCAAAATATTTATTGAACCTCCTAGAATAGAACTAAATTGATTGACTACATTGTCTGCAATGGTTGCTAAATCCAAGGATCCGAAAAGCTCTTTGAAATTTTGATTTTGAACGTATTTTTCGGTGAATTCTGTTACTACTTCTGGTAAATGATCATATTCTGAAATATTTTCTGAATAGAATCTTTGAATAAGTACTGATGCCCTTTGAATTTCTTTATTTAATAAAGGAGAAATCAATAACCACAGTCCAGAGAAAAATAAGCTAATACTAAATAGGGCTGAAAATATAGAAAGCCCTCTTTTTTTGAATTTTAATTTTTCCTGAAAAAATAGAACCAAAGGGTTGATATAATACGCGAAAAATAATGCTAAGACAAACGGAATTAGAACGCTTGATAGCCTTTTTGTTACCCAAAATAATCCTAAAATAACCAGTGTAGTAATTATCCACCTCACCAGTCTGTCCAATGTAATTGGTTTTGATTTACCCATTAGTGTAAAAATTCTTGGAGACTTTTAGCCTCATTCAATCGTACTCCTTTCTCGGTCATGGAAACGGTACAACATTCATTGTAATAGTCGTGTTCCAGGAACAAAATATAGTCATTTTCAGCGGCTTCATCAAGAAATTCCTTTTTCTCCTTCAAAGTGATAAGGGGTCTGGTGTCATAACCCATGACAAATGGAAGAGGTATATGTCCTGTGCTTGGAAGTAGATCTGCTACAAAAACTAAGGTCTTATTTTGGTATTTTATGAAGGGGATCATTTGGGCATCTGTATGTCCGGAATAGAATCTGATATGGAATCCTGGAAATAGTTCTCCCTCTTCCTCTACATATTTAAGTTGACCACTTTCCAGCATCGGAAGTAAATTTTCTTTTAAAAATGAAGCCTTTTCTCTTGGGTTCGGTTCGGTAGCCCATTTCCAATGTGCTTTATTTGTCCAGTAGGTTGCATTTTTGAAGACCATTTCGAATTTTTCATCCTTTCTTTTAACTCCACCTCCACAGTGATCAAAATGTAGGTGGGTCAAAAACATATCTGTTATATCATCTGGACGATAGCCGTTTTGCTCTAGGGACTTCAATAGGCTGTCATCTCCGTGTAGATAATAATGACTAAAAAATTTATCACTTTGCTTATCTCCAATACCATTATCAATTAATATCACACGATCCCCAGTATCTATCAATAAGCAGCGCAGCGCCCAAGAGCAAAGATTTTTTTCATCTGCAGGGTTGGTTCTCTGCCACAATGATTTAGGTACTACACCAAACATCGCACCACCGTCTAATTTGAAATAACCAGTATTTATAGGGATAATTTTCATGATATTTTTTTGTAAATATAATTTTATTGATTCGAAGATATGAAACAAAAAAATTATTTTTATCCCAATTCCAACTTGAAATAATCAGAATGAATAAAACTTGTCTATTTGACATGGATGGTCTGCTATTGGATAGTGAACCATTGTGGCGTCGAGCAGAAGTCCATGTATTCAATTCACATGGTATACCACTCACGGAAAATATGTGTGATGAAGTCATGGGCTTAAGAATTGATGAAGTTGTTACTTTTTGGTTTAACAAGTTCAATAAGGACTCTTTTGATGTTGAAAAAGTAGTAATTGAAATTATTGATGAGGTCGCCTTTTTAATTCAAACAGAAGGAAAGGTCTTGCCCGGAGCAATAGAGTTGGTAAAACAGGCAAGCAAAGAAGGTTGGAAAACAGCCATTGTTTCTTCCTCCTACCTGCAGTTAATAGAGGTTTTTGTTCAAAAATTCAAATTACAAACTTATCTTGATGGACTGTTCTCAGCAGAGTTTTGTCAATTTGGAAAACCACATCCAGAAGTGTTTATTAATGCTTTGGAGCAATTGGATGGGAGAACCCAATTTACCTGGGTCTTTGAAGATTCAATTCATGGAATGGTAGCGGCAAAATCGGCAAAGATGAGAGTTTGTCTTATTCCTAACCAGTATAATCAGGCTAGTAAAGGATTTGACTTAGCGGATAGGAAATACAAGAGTCTCATTGAGGTGGATTTAAAAAAGTTAGAAAAGGATTTAGCAATAGGAAATGAATAAGTTAGAGGCTAAAATAAGAATAGACGAATTGTCTGAGGAGTTAAGAATGCATAATCATAGGTATTATGTATTGGACAATCCGATTATAAGTGATTTCGATTTTGATAAAAAATTGAGGGAATTGCAAGAGTTGGAAATTGGTTTTCCAGAATTCCTGGATAGTAATTCTCCAACGCAAAGGGTTGGAGGAAGTGTAACAAAATCGTTTGAAAGTAAGCAGCATAAATTCCCTATGTTATCCTTGGGGAATACCTATTCTCAAGAAGAGATAGTAGATTTCGATACCAGAGTTCGGAAAATGCTGGGCGATCAAAAGTTTACCTATGTATGTGAATTGAAATACGATGGTGCTGCTATTAGTTTAACCTATGAACGGGGAGAACTGTCATTCGCCCTCACTAGGGGAGATGGTGTAGCCGGTGATGATATTACGAATAATATTAAAACCATTTCCAGCATTCCTTTAAAATTACAGGGTAATAATTTTCCGGATTATTTTGAAATTCGTGGAGAGGTCTTTATGCCATTACAAGGATTTGAGCAATTGAATAAAACTAGATTAGATTCTGGGTTGGAACCTTTTTCAAATCCTCGAAATTCAGCTTCTGGAAGTTTGAAAATGCAGGACAGTGCTGTAGTCTCGAGTAGACCATTAGATTGTTACCTATATGGCTTTATTGCTGAAAATAGATTGTCAGATTCTCACTATGACAGTTTGGAAATGGCGAAATCATGGGGCTTTAAAGTACCACCATATATTGAGCGTTGTGAAAATGTTGATGAATTGTGGGCTTTTATAAATACATGGGAAACCCAAAGAAAAGACCTTCCATTTGAAATTGATGGAATTGTCATAAAAGTTGATGATTTAGATTTTCAGGAAGAGTTGGGGAATACTGCAAAATCACCTAGGTGGGCGATATCTTATAAGTTTCCTGCAGAAAGGCAATCTACCGTACTGGAAGAAGTCACTTATCAGGTAGGTAGGACAGGGGCTATAACGCCTGTGGCTAATTTAAAACCTGTTGAATTGGCTGGGACCATTGTAAAAAGGGCTTCTCTTCACAATAAGCAAATTATTGAGCAATTGGATTTGTATTTGAATGATACTGTTTGGGTAGAGAAAGGTGGAGAGATCATTCCTAAGATTACGGGTGTAATCAAGGAGAAAAGATCTGAGAATGCCCAAAAGGTAGGTTATATAGAACACTGTCCAGAATGTGCTACTCTACTAATTCAAAAGGAGGGAGAAGCCAACCATTATTGTCCGAACGAAATGGGTTGTCCTCCTCAAATAAAGGGGAAAATAGAGCACTTTATTTCCAGGAAAGCAATGAATATAATGGGGATTGGGTCAGAAACCATCGACCTCATGTTTGAAAGTCACCTTATTTTAAATTATGCCGATCTATATAAGTTGACAAAAGAGGATCTATTACCATTGGATCGAATGGCAGAAAAGTCCGTTGAGAAAATTATTCAGGGTCTTCAGGAAAGTAAAAATGTGCCTTTTGAAAGGGTTTTGTTTTCTTTGGGAATTCGTTTTGTTGGTAGTACAGTAGCTAAAAAGTTAGCCAAAGAATTTGTATCCATTGATGCGTTAGCAAAACAAAATTTTGAGCAATTAATAGCCGTTGATGAGATAGGAGATAGGATAGCACAAAGTATTTTGGATTTTTTCCAAGATGAATTGAATCAAGTAAATATTAACAAACTCAAGGAGTTCGGACTTCAATTTGAAAGAGCGGAAAAGAAGGAAGAAGGACAAAATTTGTTAGAAGGGAAATCCTTTGTCGTTTCTGGTGTTTTTACCTTATTTACCAGAGATGAGCTGAAGGCATCCATTGAAAAATTTGGAGGGAAAAACACTTCTTCTTTGTCTAAGAAAACTGCATATCTTATTGCGGGTGATAAAATGGGACCTAGTAAAAGAGAAAAAGCGGAGAAATTAGGTATCTCGATAATTTCAGAAGAAGAATTCAAGGAAATGATCAGCGGAGGCATTTAGCCAAAGCAAATAATGCAGGTCTTAATTATTTTTAACAAGCTTTGTGTGCAAAGTGTTAAATAATATTGGTTAATTTTTATAATTTGGCTGAGCAAAAAAAAATACGATGGAAAAGAATAGAATTTGGACTAAAGTAATGCTAGGTGCAGGACTTTTAGCTGCAATGCCAACAATGGCTCAGGAAACATTCAATAACCGTGAAGATGGTGGGTACGAATTTACTGTAGTAAAAAGTTTGGATGCAACACCTGTACAGAATCAAGGAAGAACTGGAACTTGTTGGAGTTTTTCAGCATTGTCTTATTTTGAGTCTGAAGTCATGAGGTTGGGAAAAGGAGAGCATGTTCTATCTGAAATGTGGATCGTTCGTCATACTTATTTTGAGAAGGCTGTTCAGTATGTACGTATGCATGGTACAGTTAACTTTGGTGAAGGTGGAGCCTTCCATGATGTACCTCATGTGATTGAAAAATATGGAATTGTTCCTGAGAGTGTTTACCACGATATGCCAATTGGTGAAGGTGGGAAAAGAAATCACAAAGAATTGGAAGGAATTCTTAAATCTAGCTTAGATGCTATTATTAAGAATAAAAAATTAACGACTAGCTGGACTGCTGCTATAAATGGAATCCTTGATGCTTACTTTGGTGCTATTCCAGCAGAGTTTGCGTATAATGATAAAACATATTCTCCAAAGTCATTTCAAAAATCATTAGGATTAGTACCATCTGATTACATTGGAGTTGCTTCTTTCACTCACCATGATTTTTACAATTCATTTGTAATGGAAGTGCCGGATAACTGGGCTTATGGTGTAGTGTATAATGTACCTATGGATGAGATGGTTAACATTATGGATGAGGCTATCAATAGTGAATTTACTTTCGCTTGGGCATCAGATGTTTCAGAAAAAGGATTCTCTTTCCGTGATGGATTGGCAATTGTTCCTGGAGAAGGTGTAAAAGTGACTAAAAAGGGTAGAGATAATAACAACTTCTCTGATGCAGGTGCAGAAAAAGTAAGTAATGCATTTGATTCACCGCAAGAGGAATTGGTAATCACGCAAGAAATGAGACAAGAGGCGTTTGATAACTATCAAACTACAGATGATCATGGAATGCATATTACGGGTATTGTAAACGATCAAAACGGTACAAAATACTATATCGTTAAGAACTCTTGGGGACATAAGAGTAATGACTGTGACGGATACTTCTATGCTTCTGAGGCCTTTGTTAAGTATAAAACAATGGATATCTTAGTTCATAAGGATGCATTGTCTAAGAAAATGACTAAAAAATTGGGACTTTAATTAGTTTTATGATTCAATATTTAAAAGGCTTTCAGATGATATTCTGAAGGCCTTTTTTTTATAGTATTGAATTCAATTTTCATTTGTTCTATCAAAATGCTTTATTTAAATTTGCGCAAATCATTTATCAAAAGAAAATGTACAATAGAGAAATAAAAATAGTAGGAGCCATTGCATTATTAGGATTGTGTATTTGGCAGTTTGTAGAAGGTAGTATTGGTAACGGAATCTTTTTACTGTTGTTGACAGCTATTCCTATCTTTTTACTTTTTTTCAATGAGAGAATGATGGTTTGCTTGTACCAAATGAAAAAGAATGATTTGGTAAAGGCAAGAGCTTCCCTAGATAAGATTAAGGCTCCTGAGAAATTGATAAAAACGCAACAAGCCTATTATCATTTCCTTTTGGGGAATTTGGACTCACAAACAAATTTGAATAAGGCGGAAAAACATTTTAAAAAGGCACTTCAGATTGGAATGCGCTCTGAACAAGATACGGCGATGATTAAGTTAAGTCTTGCAGGAGTCGCAATGAGTAGAAGGAAAAAACCTGAGGCTACACGTCTGTTGAATGAAGCCAAAAAAATGGACAAAAAGAATATGCTGGCAGATCAAATCAAAATGTTCAAGCAGCAATTAAAAAGAATTTAAGTAAAACATTCAAAAAGCCATCCATTGTTATAATGAATGGCTTTTTGATTTATTAGAGAAATATGAGTGCATTGAAAGAAGTAGCAGTACTTTTTTTTAAACTTGGTGCAGTAGCGTTTGGTGGTCCTGCAGCCCACATTGCAATGATGGAGCAGGAGGTAGTAGAGAAGCGTAAATGGATGGATCGCCAACATTTTCTGGATCTGGTAGGGGCTACCAATCTTATCCCTGGCCCAAATAGTACAGAAATGACCATGCATTGTGGTTATGTAAGAGCTGGTTGGAAAGGGTTAATCGTTGCCGGTTTTTGTTTTATTTTTCCCGCATTGGTCATTACGGGACTGTTGGCCTATTTGTATATGGAGTTTGGAAGCCTTCCTACGGTTGAACCATTTCTGTATGGGATAAAGCCAGCTGTATTAGCTATTATTGCAGGAGCCATCTTGAAATTGGGAAAGAAGGCACTAAAAACAACCGAGCTAGGAATTATTGGAGCCCTCGTATTGATAGCCTCACTATTAGGGGTAAATGAAGTTATGGCTCTGTTGAGTGCCGGTGTATTTAGTTTGATTTACTATTCTATACGTGAAAAAAAGAGCCTAAACAGTATAAGCCCCTTACTTACTATACCAAGTGCCACGGCTATAATTGGGAATGTTTCTACCATGAAAGTCTTTTGGATTTTCCTAAAGGTAGGATCTATTTTATATGGTAGCGGATATGTACTATTTGCTTATTTGGATGCTGAATTGGTGACCAAAGGATTAATGATGCGACAAGACCTAATTGACGCAATAGCAATTGGTCAATTGACTCCTGGACCGGTACTTTCAACCGCCACTTTTATTGGGTATCAATTAAATGGAATAGGAGGTGCTATTGCCGCTAGTATTGGGATATTTTTACCTTCCTTTATTTTTGTATTTATTCTAAACCCATTGGTGAAAAAGTTAAGAAGCTCTAAAAGACTTAGCTTTTTCCTGGATACGGTTAATATCGCAGCAGTAGCTATTATGATAAGCGTATTGTTTTCAATGGGGAGGGACACTTTGGTTGATTGGAGAAGTTGGGTGCTTTGTGCATTTGGACTATTTTTCACCTTTGGCCCTAAAAAAATTGGTAGCTTGTGGTTGGTGATCTCGGCATCCTTTTTGGGGTATTTACTTTTTTTAATATAAAAAAGTTTTATATTGCTTACAAAGGTCATCTAGCAGACAAAAGTGTTTTTTAAAGCTCGTATCTTTCGAGTATTGTTAAATCGTGTAAATAAAGATTGACCGTTTATTTGTTTTGATCTTTTGTTTGAAAAGAATAACTAAATTTGAAAAAAATTACGAAATGAAAAGAATTGGATTTATAGCTATTTTAGCATTCAGTATTGTTGCTTGTAGTTCTTCTTCTAATACAGGAGAAGAAGGTAAGAAAACAGATGCTAAAGTTGAAAACCTAGCTGAGGAAGATGCAGGAGATGCTAAGTCTAAAGAAATTAACTGGGTTACAGATATCGACAAGGCTTTAAAGTTATCTAAGAAGAAAGATAAACCCGTTTTTGCATTTTTTACAGGTAAAGAATGGTGTGGATGGTGTAAGAAATTGGTTCGTGAGATTATGGATAAACCTGAATTTATCGAACATGTAAATAAGAATTATATCATGCTGGAATTAGATTTTCCAAGAAGGGATAGAAGTAAAATTACTCCAGATATGATTCAATTGGCTCGTGATATGGGTGTTCGAGGATATCCTACTGTTATTATGATGGATCACAATAAAACGGTTTATGGTAGAACTTCTTACCAACGTATGACAGCTATGCAATATATAGAACATTTAGAAGCTATGTTGAAATAGACCTATAAAAAATGCTTTAAAGTGCTGAATACATTGAATTCAGCACTTTTTTTATTTTAGAAGGATATCAAACGTAAATCATCCCCTTTTTTATATATTTACATTAAAATAGATGTATTAATGAAAACAGTGATCAGACTCTTTTTTTCCCTATTGATTGTTACAGGTATATACTCATGTGATTCAGAAACTGAAAATGTTTCGGACAGTGATGAGACTTTTCAAGTAAGATTGAACGATAGATTATTGAATATGGATAGTTTCGATATCGTGTATTCTGAAAATGCTGATAAGCATACATTGGATTTCTTGGGATATTTTACTGATTATAAAGATTCATCCATTATTCCTTCAAGTTCCAAATTATTAATGGAATTGATAGAGAATAGACACGCCGATTTTAATCCAGTTTTAGAGGAAGGTATTCTGCAATCAGCGATTTATACTACTGGTGCTGGATTTGGTATTTTTGAACAAGAGACAAAGGTTCAATCTGAACTTTTTGAGTCAGGGTTAACTAGAGATTTTATTTTAGGATCTGTTAAGATCACATCTATGGATGCTGAGGAAGGTATTTTAAGTGGTTATTTTAACTTAATGGCAACTGATTCTACGCTTTTATCAGGGAATTTTTTTAATGTCCCTTATACAGCAGAGGATTAATATAGGGCGATGCTTCAAAAATTAAGCTGTAGTTTTGCGCCCAATAATTAGTTAGAACAAAGAAAAGAACAAATTCAAAACCCTTTATGGGGGGATGGATTATACAAAGAACAAAGAATGAAATTATTATCAGGAAAGACAGCAGTTATTACTGGTGCTACAAGAGGGATTGGTAAAGGGATTGCTGAGAAGTTTGCTGAAAATGGAGCGAATATCGTTTTCACATACCTATCGTCTGAAGAAAAGGCTAAAGCCCTGGAAGAACACCTTAAGTCATATGGTGTTGAGGCTTTTGCAATACGTTCAGATGCTTCTGATTTCGATCAAGCACAGGAGTTGGTTAAAGAGGCTTTGGATAAATTGAATGGAAAAATTGATATATTGGTAAACAATGCCGGTATCACAAAAGATAATCTATTAATGCGTATGTCTGAAGAAGATTATGATCGTGTTATGGAGGTAAACCTGAAGTCCATTTTCAATATGACTAAAGCTATTCAACGTACTATGTTGAAACAAAGACAAGGTTCAATTGTTAATATTAGCTCTGTTGTTGGTGTGAAAGGAAATGCTGGTCAAGCAAACTATGCTGCTTCTAAAGCTGGCGCAATCGGATTCTCTAAATCTATAGCTTTGGAGTTAGGGTCTAGGAATATTCGTTGCAATGTCATTGCTCCAGGGTTTATTGAAACTGAAATGACTGAAAAATTGAATGCCGATGTGGTAAGCCAATGGAGAGAAAGTATTCCTTTGAAAAGAGGTGGTACTCCAGAAGATGTTGCCAACGTAACATTATTCTTGGCTTCTGATTTATCTACATACGTTACTGGTCAAGTGGTAAATGTATGTGGAGGTATGTTAACCTAAGCAAATTTGCACTATGGAAGAATTGAATAAAACAGGTGATCTAAAGGATAGAACCTATCAATACTCATTGAGTGTTGTAAATTTCTGTAGGACATTACCTGAAACTCAGGAGGCTCAAGATATTAGATCAAAACTTTTTGCAAAAAGTAGCAATATTGGCTTGATGGCACGTCTGGCTTTTAAAGGTCGAAATAACAACGATTTTAAGGATAAATTACGTAGAATTATCAATGATGCTGATGAGTGTATCTATTGGTTTGATATGCTGATTGACTTAAATGTTGTAAATGAATTTGATGTTGATGAATTGATGAGCGAGGCATCTGAATTGATCGCTATCTTTATCTCAATTACCAAAAAAAGTCGCAATCCATATTAATTAATGGATCAAAATATATTTCATTCAAATCATACATGGTTATGGCTCCTAATTTTTGGAGCTATAGCCATATTTTTTTCCGGGCTATTATATTTTAAAGAAAGAAATTTAAGTGGTCCCAATTGGTTAAAATACAGCTTGTGGGGAATACGATTTTCTATTCTCTTCATTATTCTACTGTTATTTATCGAACCATTTCTTGTGCAGAACAAGGTATCCCTTGAGAAGCCGGGTATCTTAATTCTTTCTGATAATTCTCGATCTATGCTTCAGCATGATGATTCTGTTGAAGTAAAAACATTGCCTTCTAAGATTGCAAATCTAACCCAGGCATTAAAAGAGAATTTTAATGTTTATTCTCATTCCTTTTCAGATGGTTTGGATGATTCTTTGAATCTTCAATTTAAAGGGGTTAGTACAGATATCTATAGGGCTCTTTATACTGTAAAGCAGCAATATTATCAAGAGCCAATAAAGGGAGCGCTGATAATTTCTGACGGTATAATTAATACAGGCTATGATCCAACGTTTATCGCTGAACAGTTTGGATTTCCACTTTTTACCGTTGGGGTGGGTGATAGTATTCAGTATCCAGATCTAATAATTGAAGATCTCCGGTTTAATGAAATTTCCTTTTTGGGGAATAAATTCCCAGTGTCTTTATCTGTAAATGCGAGGAGTCTAAAAGGAGATAAAGCTTTATTAGAATTGAAAAATTCGAAGGGTGAAATCGTATTTACCAAGAAGATAGATATCGTAAGTGAAAACTTTAGTAAACGGATTTCTTTTAATGTATCCAGTGAGCAAATTGGTCTTCAATATTATTCCTTAAATATTAGGTCTAACTCTAAAGAACGAAATACAAGTAATAACTCAGAGTATTTTGGGATTGAAGTGATAGATTCTCGCAAAAAGATGCTTATGCTGACGGATGGACCACATCCGGATATTAGTGCAATTATGGAGGTTTTGGAGGATAATAATGATTTGGAAATTGTCCTCAGTAAAATGGATGAACCATTGGAATCCTTCGATTTGGATCAGTTTGATTTGGTATGGATTTACCAACCTTCAAGTTCAAATTTAGATAACTGGTTAACTTCCATCAGGAAGTTAAAAATCCCTTATTTGATACACCTTGGATTGCAATCAGATTTAAGTCTTGTCAATAAATATATTCCATCTGTTAAAATAAAGAGTAGAAGCAACGTTGTTGAGGATTTTGGTTTTACGTATAATACTGATTTTTCATTTTTTAAAATGCCTCAGAAGGAGGTGAAATTTTTTGCGACTTGTCCTCCTTTGAGATTTCCATTAGCAAGCATACAGTTTGGTGAGGGAAATAGCGTGTTGGCTTTTCAGAATGTTAATGGGATGGATACGGAGAATCCTTTAATTAGCTTTAGTAGTGATAACGATATCAAAACAGCTTGGTTGTTTGGGGAAGGTATCTGGAAATGGAAGATGAACGATTTTCGTCAAAATGAATCATTTGAACATTTTTCCAGCCTTATGGATAAGGTGGTTCAATACCTTTCAGTGAAAAAGGATAGGAGAAGGTTGAGAGTAAAGATCCCCAAGAAGATTGTAGGAAACAGTCCTGTCATGTTTTTAGCTTCTTTCTATAATGAAAGTTATGAGTTGGATAATGCTCCAGAGCTAAAGATGGAACTATCTGATGAGAATGGTAAGTCCTATAAATTGCAATTTAATAGGTCAGGAGATCGCTATAGTTTAAAGTTTTCGGGAATTCCTGCAGGAAAATATGATTATAAAGTCATGGCAGAGACTGAGCAAAACTTTTCACAAAATGGGAGTTTACTGATCATTCAAAATGACATTGAGTTATTAGAAACAAAATCAAACTTTAGTAAATTGAATGAATTGGCTTCTTTGAATGAGGGTGCCTTTTATTTTCTGTCTGATTGGGAACGTCTTGAAAAGGAATTATTGGAATTAGAAAGTCCTAAAATTAGCTATCATGAGCAGGAGAAGACACCTTTGCAGGAGATGCCCGTACTGCTTTATAGCTTAATTGGATTATTGTTTGTAGAGTGGTTTGTTAGAAAGTACAGTGGTGTTTTGTAATACATGTTTAAGTAGTTTTTTATTTGAACTTTTTATATTAATTATACTATGATTTTCTCAGTTATCGTAAATAGATCGGGAGGTTACTTTGCCTTAAGAGAACGTTTTTTTAGAACGAATTCCGGAGTTCTTAAGCGACTTATTCTGTTTATTAATAAAGGGTATGAGCATGAAACAAATGCCTATTTACCCTTCAATAATACCATTGATGGGCCAGTAAATTTTTTGCATGGTACGTACGGTGTATTTATTAGTGGAGGAGCTCGCATTGGTAAGAATTGTACTATTTACCAACAAGTAACCATAGGCTCAAACATGTTAATTGATTCAAAAGGTCTTGGCAGTCCAACCATTGGGGATAATTGTTTAATAGGTGCCGGTGCGAAAATAATTGGGAATGTAAAGATTGGTGATAATTGTAGAATTGGTGCCAATGCAGTTGTTACACGAGATTTGCCTGACAATAGTTTATGTGTTCTGGGAAAACCTATTGTTGTTGCAAAAGAAAATCTAGAAAATAATATATATCAAAAACGAGAAGAAGGTTGGGGATATATAAAAAATGGAGAGTTTGTTTTAGAGACCAAAGAAAGTCATATAGCAAGATTGGAAAAAAGTCTTTAATAAAACCATAGTCAAAAAAAATCCCTACCTGTTTGTTCAAGTAGGGATTTTATTTTTTATTCTTCTCCAGAATATGCTTTGATCATTATTTCTAATATATCGCTAGCAGCATCTGAAATAATGGTTCCGGGACCAAATACACCAATTACACCTTTTTCATACAGATATGCATAGTCTTGAGCAGGAATTACACCTCCAGCTATAACCATGATGTCTTCTCTATTATATTTTTTCAATTCTTCAATTACCTGAGGGACTAGTGTTTTGTGCCCTCCGGCTAGGGAAGAAACACCTAGAATATGAACATCATTCTCTATGGCTTGCTTTGCTGCTTCCTCTGGAGTTTGAAATAATGGACCTATGTCGACATCAAATCCCATATCGGCAAAACTGGTAGAAATTACTTTTGCGCCTCGGTCATGACCATCCTGGCCCATTTTTGCAATCATAATTCTAGGCCTTCTACCTTCAATTTTTTCAAAGGTATCTGCCAATTTTTTTGCTTTCAGGAAGCTATCGTTATTTTCTATTTCCTTCATGTATACACCACTTATAGATCGGATTATAGCCTTATACCTACCAAAAGCTTCTTCTAAAGCATCTGATATTTCACCTAGGCTAGCTCTCGCTCTTGCTGCATTTACTGCTAATTCTAGAAGATTACCTGTTTTGTTTTTAGCAGCTTCCTTTAGGTCGTTTAGGCATGAAAGAGCCTCTTCCTCATTTCTTTCTGACTTCAATTGAGCAAGTCGTTCTAATTGGGCTTCTCGCACTGCAGAATTATCTACCTCAAGGGTTTCAATAGGATCTTCTTTTTCAAGTTTGAAGGCATTAACACCTAATATCATATCCTTACCGCTATCTATTCTTGCTTGTTTTCTAGCAGCGGCTTCCTCGATTCTCATTTTTGGAATTCCTGTTTCAATGGCTTTTGCCATTCCTCCTAGGTCTTCAACTTCTTCAATTAATTTCCAGGCCCTGTCGGCAATTTCCTTGGTAAGGCTTTCAATATAGTATGAACCAGCCCATGGATCTACTGTCTTACAAATTTCTGTTTCTTGCTGAAGGTAGATTTGTGTATTTCTGGCAATACGTGCAGAAAAGTCCGTTGGCAATGCAATTGCCTCATCCAATGAATTGGTGTGCAGAGATTGCGTTCCTCCGAATGTAGCAGCCATTGCTTCGTACAAAGTTCTGGCAACATTGTTAAAAGGATCTTGTTCAGTTAAACTCCAACCTGAAGTTTGGCTGTGAGTTCTCAGTGCAAGACTTTTTGGATTCCCTGGATTGAATTTCTTTACAATTTTTGCCCAAAGCATTCTTGCAGCTCTCATTTTAGCAATTTCAGTAAAGTGATTCATTCCAACTGCCCAAAAGAAAGAAAGTCTTGGGGCAAAATCATCAATCTTCATACCTGAGGATATACCGGTTCTAAGATATTCCAGTCCATCGGCTAAAGTGTAGGCCAATTCAATATCGTTAGTGGCGCCAGCCTCTTGCATATGGTATCCAGAGATACTGATTGAGTTGAATCGAGGCATATTCTTGGAGGTATACTTGAAAATATCCGCGATGATTCTCATAGAGTGTTCAGGTGGATAGATATAGGTATTTCTTACCATGAACTCTTTTAAAATGTCATTTTGGATGGTTCCGCTCAGCTGTGCTTGATCGACTCCTTGTTCTTCAGCCGCGACAATATAGAATGCTAGAATTGGTAACACCGCCCCATTCATGGTCATGGATACAGACATTTTATCCAATGGAATCTCATCGAATAATATTTTCATGTCCAATACGGAATCTATCGCAACACCAGCTTTTCCAACATCACCAACTACACGAGGATGATCGGAGTCATATCCTCTATGTGTTGCTAAATCAAAAGCTACTGAAAGTCCTTTTTGACCCGCTGCAAGATTCCTTTTGTAAAAGGCATTTGATTCTTCAGCAGTTGAAAAACCTGCGTATTGTCTAATGGTCCAAGGTCTTCTTACATACATAGTAGAGTATGGACCTCTTAAGTTGGGAGCAATTCCAGCTACGAAATCTAGATGTTCAACGTATTTTAAGTCATCTGATGTATAGGAAGGCTTAATATCTATTTGTTCTGGACTTTTCCAAATTTTTCCAGAGCTTTGGTTTTCTTCCTGAGTCCTCTTGTAGGCTATATTGTTAAAATCTTTTCTCATGACCAAATGCTACTTTTTTTCTGTATTTAACCTATCGATATCGCTTTGCTCTGAAAGTCTTTTTGCAATGATTGGTTCAATTGTAGTCTCCTTATTTACTGTGCAAAATGGAGAAGTAAATGTCACTTCATCAAGCATTTTTTCATCCATATTAGGATATAGGTTGGTTCCAAGCATAGGTTTGGAATTATCATCAAATGCTGCTTGTTCTTCATTGGCAGATTCTTTAATCATTGCTTGTAGATAACCCGATTTTAAGCAGGTAATAATACCTCCTTTTTCTTCTATGTTTTTGAATAGTTCAAATGCCCTGGTAGCCATATCCTCGGTTAGGGATTCTAGATAATAAGATCCAGCAGCTGGATCAGAAACTTTATCCAAATAACTTTCTCCTTTTAAAAGACTTTGCTGGTTTCTGGCAATTCTATTACCAAATTCTTCCGGGCTTTTAAAAGCTGCATCAAAACTTCTATTGGTGAAACTATCTACTCCTCCCAATACAGCAGACATGGTTTCTGAGCCAGTTCTAAGCATATTTACATAAGGGTCGTATATACTTTTATTTCTCAAAGAATTTTCTGCATGAATCCATACTGTAGGAGACTTTGAATTATAATTGGATGCCAAGAACTGAATTAGGTTTCTAAGTGCTCTTAATTTTGCAATCTCAAAAAAGTAATTGGAACCAACAGATGTGAAAAAAGCCATCTTGTTCAATACTGTCGTTCCAAATTTTTGAATATACTCATTTGCTACCCCTATGTTGATAGCCAATTGCTGAATCATGTTAGCACCAGCATTTTGGTAAACTGGGGTATCGATACAGATACAACGTATGTTTTCCGGGCAAACTTCTAATAATGAAGAAATGATCTTGAAATCCTTCGTTTCATCCTCAAACCAAATTCCAGTTCTAGCAAGGTTTTCTATGATATCATAATGGATAGTTCCGAATAAGTTAGGTGAATCAAAACCTCTCTCCTTAGTATAGGAAAGGTATTGTTCCATAAAATTTACAGGATTTCCTTCTAGTACGATATGCACTTGAATACAGTCCAATAACACATCCTTGAAAAGAACATCTAGGTTTATTCCTTCATTTAAATACAAAAGGATGGAGTTTACTCCTCCGTTTAAAGCATTTAAAATCGTTTTATTGGAAGCTGATTCATCTTCCACCATAAATTCTTCACAGATGTCCCAGTCAGCATTGTGATAAATGCTTGATGGATTTTCTGAAATATTATCAGAATTATAGAATGGCTGTACCTTAATTTTCTCAGGACTTTCCCAAATTAATTGATCTTCATAGGAAGCCCCTTTAAGATCTTGGATTATTTTATCCTTCCACTCCTGAGTGTTTGTTTTTTTAAAATCTTCAAACATAGGTATTTATGTCGTTGTAAGTCCTTTTTGTAACTACTATCTATTCTACTGCTAAAGTAGTTATTTTCGGGCAGCTTTTGAAATCCCTTTTTTTTACTATTTTCGTAAGAGAACAAATAGAAATATATAGCAATTAAATGAATGATAAAGTATTGAAATCAAAATGGTTAATTCTTTTCCTGATTTTTCAATTTACCTGGCAATTGGGAACTGCACAGTATTCTTTAAAAAATACCGTTCATGCAGGAATGATCGAATCTGAGTTTGAAGGATCTTATTTTGCAAAGTTTATGAAGCTAAAACCTTTCACTGGAAAGTTTTTTGGCTATACCATTACTGCAGACTTTGATCGTAAATATGAATTGTCTACAGGGTTTTATATTTCTGAAAAAGGGTATAAAGCTAGTTTTAGAGATGTGTATTATTATGATGACGATATATTTCCTGACTCAGATGGATCCATTGAAGATAAAAAGGCAAAATATAGATTTGATGAAGACTTGGAATTGACCTATTTGGAATTTCCTTTTGTTGTCAAAAAAAGAATTACTCCGCTGGCTGCGGTGATGATTGGGTTTAATGTGAATATTCTATTGAATTCTAGTATCGCAAATAAGTATGTCGGGTATAAAGTTCGAAATGAGGGAGCACCAGAGGAAAAAGTTCAATTTTATCGCCTTGGAAGAAAATCTGATGCAAGTTTCTATTTTGGCGCTGAAATTAGGGCTACAGATTGGATAGGTCTTACTTTACATTATGAATATGGACTTATTAATCAGGATTATCAGGATTTAACGGATACAAGAATTAATGCCTGGAGAATAGGGTTGTTTTATGTCTTCAGTAAACACTAAATAAGCTAAACACACAGAGATGAAAATAAACCACTGGATTACGGGTGCTCTTTTTACCGGATTGGTACTGAGTGCTTGTCAAAACCCACAAGAGGCACAATTGCCTCAAGAAATAAAGGAAGGGGATACAAAGGAAAAAGAAGATTTCGTTTGGAGTCCTGATCGATTTGCAGATTTGAAAATAGTAAGGTATCAAGTGCCTTCATTTGATCAGTTAAATCTTCGTCAAAAGAAATTGGTGTATTACCTTTCTCAAGCGGCCTTATCCGGTAGGGATATCATTTGGGATCAAAACTATAGACATAATATACGTATCCGTAGAACATTGGAGGCTGTAGTAGAAGGATTTAGTGGAGATAAAAAATCGGATGATTGGAATCAATTCATGACCTATACAAAACGGGTTTGGTTCTCAAGTGGAATACATCATCACTATTCTAAAATGAAATTTTCTCCTGATTTTTCTAAGGAGTTTTTTAAGAATGCTGTGATGAAAACTTCTTCGGATCTTCCACTTTTGACGGGAGAATCTAAAGAAGATTTAGCTACAGCAATTGCAGCTATCATTTTTGATCCAAATTCGGATGTGAAAAGTGTTAATTTGGCATCTGGTGCGGATATCGTGTTAGAATCAGCTAATAATTATTACGGTTCTGATGTTACTCAAGATCAAGCAGAATCTTTCTACCAATCTATGAAGAAGGCGAGTGGGAATGTTGAAACTCCTATTTCGTATGGTCTGAATAGCCGATTGGTAAATAAAAATGGCAAATTAAGTGAAGAGGTTTGGAAAGTAGGAGGCATGTATAGTGATGCTATAATTCAAATAGTTCACTGGTTGGATCTTGCTGCAGGAGTTGCTGAAAATGAACAACAAGCTAAAGCGCTAAATTTATTAACTAAGTATTATAAGAGTGGTGATCTAAAAGATTGGGATACCTATAATATTGCTTGGGTAAACGATACTCTTTCAGATATCGATTATATTAATGGTTTTATTGAGGTTTACGGCGATTCAAAGGGGTATAAAGCTTCTTATGAATCGGTAGTACAAATTAAAGATTTTGATGCTTCGGCGGCCATGCAGGTATTGAGTGAAAATGCGCAGTGGTTTGAAGATAATTCTTCTATTCTAGAGAATCATAAAAAGGCCAATGTAACAGGTGTAAGTTATAAGGTAATTGAGGCAGCTATGGAGGCTGGTGATGCATCGCCTTCAACTCCTATTGGAATTAATTTGCCAAATGCGGAATGGATCAGAGAACATCACGGTTCTAAATCTGTAAGTCTGGGTAATATTGTATATGCGTATTCTCAAGCTGGAGGTAAAGGTATGCTAAATGAGTTTTGCTTAAATAAAAAGGAAATCGAACGTAGTGAGAAGCATGCTAAGAGAGCTGCAAAACTTCATACAGCTATGCATGAAGTTATTGGTCATGCTTCTGGGAAAATTAATAAAGGCATAGGGACTCCAAAAGAGACCTTGAAAAGTTATGCCTCAGCACTAGAGGAGGGTAGAGCAGATCTAGTTGCTCTGTATTATCTAATGGATGAAAAATTAGTTGAATTAGGTCTTATGGAATCTCTAGAGATTGGTAAGGCTGAGTATGATGGTTATATCCGAAATGGTATGATGACTCAACTTCAGCGAATTGAACCAGGAGAAAACATTGAGGAAGCGCATATGCGTAATAGACAAATGATTGCCAAATGGGTAATTGAAAAAGGACAAGCTGATAATGTAGTTGAAAAACTATCTAAAGATGGTAAGTCCTATTTTAGAATCAATGATTATATGAAACTGAAGGGATTATTTGGAGATCTATTAAGAGAGATTCAACGAATAAAATCTGAAGGAGATTATGAGGCTGGTAAAAACCTAATCGAGAATTATGGTGTTAAGGTAGATGTTGCCATGCATAAAGAAGTATTGGAAAGAGTGGAGAAATTGAATATTGCTCCATATGGTGGGTTTATCAATCCAGCATATGTTTTGGAGAAAGATGCTGATGGAAATATATCAGACGTTCAAATTACCTATCCAATTGATTTTGAAGCTCAGATGATGGAATATGCGAAAGATTATTCTTTCCTTCCTCATAGGAATTAATACATTTCAACAATAAAAAAAGGGATACCATTGGTATCCCTTTTTTTATTGAATTATTTTTCTAAAACTGCTTTAATATTGGGTTTGAAATAATTTGGACCCTTTAATACTTTTCCATCCTCTCTGTAGATAGGTTTTCCATCTGCTCCAAGTTTTGACATATTGCTGGCTTGTATTTCTTCAAACACTTCAGAAATAATGTCTTGCATACCATGTTGGATTATTGTACCACATAGAATATAAAGCATGTCACCCAAGGCATCGGCAACTTCCACCATGTCTTTGTTATTAGCCGCTTCCAGATATTCATCATTTTCCTCTTGCATTAAGCTGTGGCGAAGTAAGATTTTGGCTTTATCTAAATCTACAGTTGGTTGTTCCATTACATCTTGTCCAAACGCACGGTGAAAATCGGCAACATGGTTTAATTTATGTTTCATCTTGGTTGTTTTTTGCTAAATGTGAATATTCACTGTACTATTTTCATAGTATACATCAGAATCAAATATGTTTTATATTTTTGTACCGATCTGAACACAAGATATTATTATTTATGAGAAAAGTTATTCTAAGCCTTATTTTAATAGGGGCATTTTACGCTTGTACTACCGATAGTGCAACAACGACTACTAAAGAGGTTGAAAAGACTGAAGTAGCGATAAAGAAATCAGAAAAGAAATTTTATAAAAAACCAGAAAATACGCCTTTAACTGGATTGGACAAGTTGGTAAAAGCTGCCTCTAATGATAAAGGTGTTGTCCAATGGGAAGGTTCTAAACCAACAGGAACTCATATGGGGAATCTTGAATTGGTAGGAAAGGAGATTGTATTCAAAAATGATGAATTGAAATCTGTTGAATTAACTTTTGATATGAACTCCATCAGTTGTTCAGATATTACAAACCCTGATTACAATGCTAAATTGATCAATCATTTGAGAAGTAATGATTTTTTCAATGTAGAAAATTATCCTCAAGCGATTTTGAAGAGTACAGAAATCACTAATAAGGTGGATTATTATTCAGTCAAGGCAGACCTTACTATAAAAGGAATTACGCAAACAGTTGTTGTACCTGTATATATTAAGGAAAATGAAGAAACTAAATTGTTAGTGGGTGGAGTAGAGATTGACAGAACGAAGTTCAACATTCACTATAAGTCAAAATCTATTTTCCCTAATTTAGGAGATAAATTTATAAGTGACAATTTCACGGTAAAATTCGCAATACCTCAAAAGAAATAACATGAAAAATATAGGACCAGGTCATTGGGTTTTTGCAGGGGTTTTTGTTGTAGTATTCTTATTGTTTTTACTTTGGGCCTACAGAAAGGATTTAAAATCGCATAAAATCCATTATAAAGGAAGTTTTGGTTTTCTATTGGCCATTGTGGTGATTATGTTTGTTATATGGGTTTTTAGAGGATATTTCAACTAAATGGATTACCCAAGATTATACGGAGTACTGTTTATTGCATTGGTTTTTGCATTTGGAACAGCAGCTCATCAAAGAATACGAAAAGGTCTTTCATTTTGGAAGACCTTTTTTAGTACACTCATTGGCTATCTAGGTTTGTTTTTTTTGATGACTAAGTTCTACTTTGATTTAATAGAATAGGCTTTCCTATAGCGTGAAATTAAACAGAGAAAAAAGCATGTGCTCAATTTGTGTATATTTAGATCAATTTAATTAGTATATGAAAAAGGTATTGATTGTCAATGGACCTAACTTAAACCTGTTGGGCAAAAGAGAGTCTCATATTTACGGTGAAAGAGATTTTGAAAGTTACTTTAAGGATCTTCAGACTCTATTTCCAACATTGAGCTTGGAATATTTTCAAAGTAATGTAGAGGGTTTTCTCATAGATAAACTACATGAAGTAGGATTTCAATATGACGGAATTATTTTGAATGCTGGAGGATATTCTCATACTTCAGTTGCATTGAGAGATGCCATTAAGGCTATTCATACTCCCGTTGTCGAAGTTCATATCTCAAATATCTATTCTAGGGAAAGATTTAGGCATCATTCCATGCTGTCAGCAGTATGTTCCGGGGTGATTTGTGGTCTAGGATTAGAAGGATACGCAGCTGCTGTAAATTTTTTTCAAAATGATTCTAATTGTAAATCAAAGGCATAGGTGAAACTTTGAAAATACTTCAAGAAATAGGGGGTGTTTGATTTGTATGAATTAAAATATGTACTATATTTGCAACCGCATTAGCAAAGAACCTTGGTCTGGTAGTTCAGCTGGTTAGAATACCTGCCTGTCACGCAGGGGGTCGCGGGTTCGAGTCCCGTCCAGACCGCTTCTTTTTACACTAATGCGAACATAGAGTATAAGACTTCTATTCTGGTCTGGTAGTTCAGCTGGTTAGAATACCTGCCTGTCACGCAGGGGGTCGCGGGTTCGAGTCCCGTCCAGACCGCAGAATTTTTTTAAGGTCTTATACTACAAAATAACCAAGGATGGTCTGGTAGTTCAGTTGG
>MAAC01009403.1_pt1 | contig 70418 bp, 67 predicted proteins | sample 1115981 | NCBI WGS metagenome assembly MAAC01 (sample SAMN04961126, study PRJNA320927) | seawater metagenome | isolation source: sample BD02T64 sea water enriched with oil for 64 days | place: USA:Gulf of Mexico | collected 2013-07-27
CTCATAGGCATCGCGAAATTCCTGATGAGCACTGAAATCAAATCGTCCCTGGATCTTAATGGTCAATTCACCAGCGGACCCTTCAGAAGACCATATAGCCATTATTACACCTCAAGACATAGTTATATACTGTGAACATCTACCATTGTAGATGTTACTTTATTAAATTCACAAACTTGTGAACATCTAAATTACACTCTTAATACTGAGCATAGACCAAAATATTACGTCACGTAAATATTAAGAGATAATTTCATTCATTTTATCGTGCTGATCCACAAATTGTAAGAATCCTTCATGAATTTCAACAAGTTGCTGACGATCTAAGTGCTCAGACAAGCTCAAAAGTTGAACATCTGCGGTTAAATTTTCAGCAATATGCAAAAGTGACTGCAGGGTATCACGCAAACCCGATATCACTCTTCTAATTGTCTCCCCCAGCTGCAGCCAGCGAACATCTAATTGAGAGGTCGATTCGTAGGTTTGATGAATCTCATCCAATATTCGTAAACAAGCAGCAACACTTGCATGGAACGCGCTACAGCGCACACTTGTCAAGGAATACCCTGAAATATCATCTAGTTCCGCCTCAATCCAGGACAGCGCAGCATTTTCTGGCAAAAAATCCACATTCGACAAGCTGCTTGTCAATCCTTGAATTAAATTTGAAAGCCGCAATAAATCATGCTTCGCACGCTCGCTAATTCCAACCAAGTCTTTGGACACCGAAACAAAGCCACGCCCTACCTCACCACAACGAACTGCTGATATCATCGCATTCACTGCCAATAGCTCAGTATTCTTCGCGAAGTCACCGGCTTGATCCACCCGGTCATCCATGCGCTCAAGCATCACTAAAGTGTTCGTTATATGTGCGGCAAGCATTCTCGTCGATTCGTTCATGCTTACAAGCAACCGAAAATAATACTTTTCAACATCTGAGAAATGTCGCTGTTCCATCACCCTTTCCTCTTCGGAAATTAAGCGAGGCTCAGTCACCAATTTCACGGTTCGACGATACGCGGTAAACATCCAGATACCGTAAGAACCCGAAATTAACAATATAAGATACAACGGGGCTTCTGCAACAAAACACCCCACAACCGTTAAGCTTGAAAAAGCCAATGCCACACCATAACGAGGAAAAAATGATCTCAAACGGTATTTACCCCGTAGATTTTATCGAACCTTTATCAACGCGCCGATTCGTTAACGCCAATAAACGTTCAGGAACTTTCAGCAACGGCTTCATTTCATTATGGCCATTTATTTTGAATACTGCACCCGGCATCCCCCAAACCACACTGCTTTCTTCATCTTGTATGATGGTATGGCAGCCAAATTCTTTCATACGCAACATTGAATCAGCACCATCAGCACCCATGCCCGTTAACATAACCGCTACGGTATTTTTAAGACCACAGGCTATTATTGAATCAAACATAACCTCAACAGAAGGTTTGTGTCGATTTACATCGTCTCCCTCCTGCAATGCAGTAATCAATCCATTACTGGTTTTTTTAACCAACAGATGCTTCCCCCCCGGTGCTATATATACATGACCCGGCATTAGTTTTTGATTGGCTACTGCTTCGTGAACAATCATTGAACAGGTGGTATTCATTCGAGCAGCATAACTTGCACTAAATTTTTCTGGAATATGCTGTGTAACAACGATCGGCGGGCAATTGGCAGGTAATCGCAACAGAACGTCTTTAATCGCTTCAGTCCCACCTGTTGATGCACCTATCGCAATAATCTGCCCCACACGCGGAGCGTAATCATTGACCTTCTGAATTGCTTTGACTTTTTCTGTACTGGTTTTTTGAGAACGGCGTTCCAGCTCCCTCACATTGGCTTTTAATGACGCTCGTATTTTCGAGGTAACATCTGCAGCATACTTTTCTAGGCCTTTACCCAGATTTTCTTTAGGCTTTGGCACAAAATCAAAAGCACCAATGTCCAGTGACTCCATCGTTATCGCCGCGCCAGCCTCCGTCAACGTAGAAATCATAATCACCGGCATAGGCCGCAAACGCATGATGTTACGTAAAAAAGTAATTCCATCCATGCGAGGCATTTCTATATCCAACGTAATCACATCTGGGTTAAGATGTTTGATTTTATCCCGAGCAATAATCGGATCTGCGGCAGTCCCTACTACCTCCATATCATCTTCAGCATTAATCATCTGTTTTAACAACTGACGAATCACCATTGAATCATCAACCACCAAGACTTTTATCTTTCCCACGCTACACTCCTAACATTCACCCAACCATCAATTACCTCATCAAAACAACTCAATTTCACCCTGAGTAGATTTTTGATTAATCGATTTTGCGTAATCATTTTCACGGTCAAACACCACGGTATTCCGGGTCGTTTTTAATTTTCTAACCTTTACCGATCCGGTGTCAGAAAAATACAATACTTTTCGAGGAAATTCTCCCCCCAGGTCTTGCACTGCAATTTTTATATTTTCTTGATCTAAATAATGCAGAATAAAATCAATATTTTTTTGACCTACATCCATTTTATTCATCCCTGCGAGAACTTTCCCCCCACCAAACAACTTAACTTCTAGATTCTTTCGAATGCCACCGTTTTTTAACACTTCATTAATAAGAAATTCCATGGCCCAGTTACCGTATCGGGCAGCATCACTTAACTCGGGATTAATGCCTGCTCTTTCTGCATGTTGTACCGGAAGCATAAAATGATTCATACCCCCAACCCCATTTATTGGATCCCGAACACAAGCAGACACACAAGACCCTAGTACTGTAACAACCATTTCACCAGCTTTACTAACATATAACTGGCCTGGCAAAATCTTTGCTGCATGCACGCCAAGGCGTTTATCCCAATAACGGTTAATATGTTCAAAACCGTTAAGAGCTTGGGGGACGGGGGGCGGATCGCCACCATGATCAGTTGGTTTTAACCCCGCAGTACTCATGATATTTTCCTATAAATAGTACGCCCCAGGGATTCAAATCGTTTTGTAACACCGTGCAGCGTTTCTGAATGCCCAATGAACAAATATCCATTCGGCTTTAACATTTCGGCATAACGATCAAAAAGTTCCCTCTGAGTATCTTTACTGAAATAAATCACCACATTTCGGCAAAAGATAACATCAAACTTCCCTTTCATTGGCCAATCGCCCAAAAGGTTAAGTCGATTAAACGTAATATACTTTTTCAAATGAGAGGACATTTCATAAGCGAAACCTCGGCCCGAGGCAGGCACGACTTCGTTAAAGTTTTTTTTCAATATTGGAGCAGGAAGCCCATCCACACGATCTGGAACATACACCCCAGCTTTTCCGTGTGAAACAACATTGGTATCTAGATCTGTCGCTAAAATCTTTACATCCCAACCTTTAACATCAGAGAAACCCTCATGGAGTGTCATTGCCAGAGAATAAGGCTCCTCTCCCGAGGAACAACCGGCAGACCATATTCGGATTTTTTTTGAAACTGAATTTTTTGATTTAACCTCAGGAATAACAGTATCTTTTAAATAATCAAAATGATGATTTTCCCGAAAAAAAGAGGTTAGATTAGTTGTTATTGCATTAATAAAATCGGTCATTTCTTCTTGTTGATGACTCTTCAAATAGTCACAGTATTCTGCAAATGTTCGTAAATTCAAAGAGCGTATCCGCCGAACAATACGGCTATATATCATATCTCTTTTATGCTTCCCTAACTGGATCCCCGTTTTCTCATTCGCCAGACGCGCGATGAATTCAAAATCCGAGTCCATCATTGGAAACTCACGATTTGAAAAGCTGTTGCCTTTTGCATCCACGTTTTTTATGGCTTTTAATGTTTGCATAATGACGCTAACAATCCATTTTCATAATAATCTACAGATGATATAAACGGGTCTTAGTGTACAACCTTAAGTTCTTCTGGATCGCGCATATCACTTTCCAACAAAGCATCGATATCAAGAATTATAATCATCTTTTCATCTACGGAAGCCAACCCTCGAATATAGTTTGTATTCACATGATCTCCTAAATCCGGGGCCGTTTTCATGTCATCCAGTGATAACCCGTACACATCACTTACTGCATCAACAACGATACCCATGATCCGCTCACCATCATCAAACGCCACACGCAACACGATCACAACCGTAAGCGGACTGTACTCAACATTATCTAGATTAAACTTAGCTCTAAGATCAACAATAGGAACAATGATTCCTCGAAGATTAACCACGCCTCTTATATGCGCAGGTGAATTAGGTACAGGTGTAACAGGTTCCCATCCCCTAATTTCTTGCACACTAAGGATATCAACACCATATTCTTCTTCGTTCATAATAAACGTTAGATACTGTTCGAGATTTTCATCCTCCACTAGCGTATTACCACCAATTTTTTCATCGGAATCTTCTAGAGATGATTTTTCTGCTAATGTCATATTCGACTCTCTTTGCATCTATTTTACGAATCAGTTATGCAGCCCTGTGCCGACCGTTAATCGATACCACCTTGCTACTTTGGTGATATGCTCCAGCCATACGAACCATATCGGAAATATCTAAAATAAGTGATACAGTGCCGTCCCCAAGAATAGTTGCACCAGAAATCCCTTCTACTTTTTTATAGTTGGACTCCATACTCTTAATAACAACTTGTTGCTGACCCAATAAATCATCAACAACCAAGGCAACCTTGTCAGCACCCGCATCTACTACAACTAACAAACTTTCTGACAACTCTTTTGTAGATGGTTCTACGCCAAGAATCTCCCACAATTTGACAATGGGAATATAATCTTCTCTTAATTTAAAGACATCACAACCACCTGCCACATGATTAACATCCTCAGCATTAGGCTGCAATGACTCAACGATAGACACCAAAGGAATAATGTATTTCTGCTCTCCCAAGCTAATTAATTGCCCATCCAATATAGCCAAAGTCAAAGGCAATCGAATAGTAAAAACGCTACCCTTACCCTCCTCCGAACTAACCTCTATTGTGCCGTTAAGCTCTTGGATATTTCTACGGACAACATCCATTCCTACTCCGCGACCTGAAACATCCGTCACTTCGTCTGCCGTAGAGAATCCAGGGCGAAAAATAAGATCGTTAACCTGCTCATCTGTTAATATGTCTTTTTCACCAATCAACCCATTTTCAACGGCCTTTTTACGAATTCTTTCTTTATTTAATCCCGCGCCATCATCCGTTATTTCGATAATAATATTACCGCCTTGATGGGACGCATTTAACGTAATAGTCCCCGTTTCAGACTTCCCCGCAGCGATACGCTCTGCAGGCACCTCCAAACCGTGATCGAGTGAATTTCTAACAAGGTGAACCAAAGGATCACCTATCTTTTCCATAACAGTTTTATCCAATTCAGTCTGTTCTCCGACCAAGACAAGCTCAACTTTTTTATCCAATTGCCGGGACAAATCCCTCACCATTCGCGGAAAACGACTAAAAGAAAAGCTAATAGGCAGCATACGAATACGCATAACACTCTCTTGTAAATCTCGAGTATTATGTTCTAGCTGAGCCAACCCCTCTTGTAATCTTGCCAATTTATCCATCGTAAACTCTTCACCCATTTGTCCTAACATAGACTGAGTGATGACCAGTTCACCGACTAAATTAACCAAGCTATCTATTTTATCTGTTCCTACACGTATGGACGTTGCTTCAGGTGTTTTTTGTGGGAGTTGGGGCGTATTTTTCTTGCCTTCTGAGGCTACTACGTCGACATTTTGTATCGGCTCTTGATCAGTGATACTTTCAGAAGCAGCATTAACATCATTTTCAGAATCAACGTTCCCAACACCCTCTACGGAAACTGAGGTATCAAATAGCCCCGCTACCTCGCTGATCGTAAGCTCTGCATCATCGACAACCCACTCAAAAATCTCGTCTATTGTAGATTTTGGCGCTTTGCTATCGAGTAATAAATCCCAACCCATACAGCATTCTTCTGGATGAATCCCCTCAAATTCAGGAATCCTATCCACCAAAGCTGTTACGGTAAGCGTCCCTAACTCTCTCAATTCACGAAACATGCGCAATGGCTCATTACCAGTACGCAACATGTTTTCATCAGGAACAAAGTGGATTTGCCAAATGCTTTCACCGCCCTCTTCGTCACTGGCAACGCTACTAGTTTCTGCTGAGGACCCTGCATTTTCCAGTTCGCTTTTAACACATTCACTTTGACCGGCTGACTCGCTATTCGCACTACCATCTAAAATAGAATTAAACGCATCAATTAATTCGTTTGATTGTTCAGTAGAAACAGGTTCTTCTGCTTGCAGTTGAGCCAACATATTGCGTAAACAATCAACCGATTGCAGAAACAAGTCCACATGATCAGGCTCTATATCTCGCGACCCATCTCGAATTTGATCTAACAAAGTTTCTAACACATGAGTAAAGGCAGCAACCTCTTTGAAACCAAACGTCCCACTGCTTCCTTTAATTGAGTGAGCGGCTCTAAATATGGTATTAATGGATTCCATATCCACATTGCTGCAATCAATATCCAACAAACAGGATTCCATAGAATCCAGCCCTTCATAACTTTCTTCGTAAAAGATTTGATGGAATTGGCTTAAATCAATACTCATGACATTCCTCGCGTAACGAGCCTCCTACCGAGACCTCATTGACGTATGTAGCCTTTATAAATATGGCTAACGAACAGATCCAAATAGATTAACCAAGCACCTTTTTGATGGTATTTAACAACTGATCTGGATTAAACGGCTTTACAATCCACCCTGTAGCGCCGGCAGCCTTGCCTTCCGACTTCTTTCCAGTTGCAGACTCTGTTGTCAACATCAATATTGGTGTGTACTTATAATCTGGCAATTGTCGTAGATTCTTAATGAGTGAAATCCCATCCATTACCGGCATATTAACATCTGACAGAACGAGATCCACAGGGCCTCCTTTTGCTTTATCTAACGCCTCCTGGCCATCAGAGGCTTCAATGACGTCATAACCTGCGCCCTGCAAGGTAAAACTTACCATTTGTCTCATAGACGCGCTGTCATCTACCGCTAATATCTTTGCCATTGCTTATTGCTCCACTTTACCCAACTAAATCAAAACGAAAACATACACACTTTATACTGTTCTCATTGTATGAAACTATACTAGCCTGCATACAACCGTCAGTGTTTAATATTCAAGGCCTCATGCATACCCAATAACGTTGCATTATCGATAAATGCTTCAGAAGGGTTAACAAAAAATACGGATGCATGCTTCTTATTCATTGATTGTTGATAGCTGTATAACAACTGAAAAACGGCTGTATCCAACCTCTCAACATTCCCTGCATCAAGATTAATAACATCACCATTTTGCGTGATTTCATTAAGGGATTCGTGTAATTTTTCCACCACACTAATATCCAATGATGCCTCTAACTCAAGCGCTATATTTTCTGCCACGATGCGACCTATCTCAATTTATTACCGTCTCTATAAAAAAAGCATAGACCGGTTACTCTCAAGTGCATCATCAAAAGGGAAGTATTTACTCTATCCGCCCCCCTTATAACAAAATGATATGACTAAAGTGCAAAAAATAATTTTCTACTATAAAAGAAGCCCAAAGGATAAGTGCTGAGACAGAATACAGGAGGTATTTAAAGACGAATTACCACTCTCTTCTTGGGTGCTGAGAACGTTCGTCAATCATTTTTTGTTCTTGTTTATCAATGAACAATAACTCTTCTTCTCTAGCTCGCGCAATCAAATCATCCATACTTTTTAATCTCGCATGCGATCCGACCCACGCTTTTCGATGAGCCTCCACATGCTGACGATATTGCTCAACGGTTTCTTGTTGACGTTCGACAACACCGTTAAGTTTCGCCAAAAACAATTGGTATTTTTCCAACACCGTCGCCGGAACACCAACATTACCTGATGTATCTCTATTAGACAGCGTAGTGTAATAATCCTGACGGTAATGTTGTAGTTCTTCTAATTGTTTTATTGCTGCATTCAACCCTTTCTGTGCATCCCCCAAACGCCTAGCGGCCTCCTTTTCTTCTTTCTCTTTGATTTGCCGTACTGGGGCTAACCGCTTTGATCGCTTCATGAGAACAGTACGCCAAGCTCTTTCAACCCTTCATCAAATCCCACGCGCTTGTTCAAGGGTTGTCTCAAAAAGGCTTTTAAACCGTCAATTTTTTGAATCGACAAATCTGTTTCGGGGTCACTACCTTGAACATAGGCTCCAACACTGATCAAATCCCGACTTTGTTGATAACGAGAATAAAGCCGCTTAAACACCTGCCCAGATTGCATATGGTTATTGTCCACAATATTGGGCATTACTCGGCTAATAGATGCCTCAATATCAATAGCAGGATACTGCCCCTCTTCTGCAAGGCGACGAGATAATACAATATGGCCATCCAGAATCGCCCTCGCAGAATCGGCTACTGGATCCTGCACATCGTCCCCTTCTGTTAACACCGTATAAAAAGCTGTGATTGAACCTCCCCCTTCAACACCATTACCTGCACGCTCTACAAGCGCGGGTAATTTTGCAAACACCGAAGGCGGATAACCTTTGGTTGCCGGCGGCTCACCAATCGCCAATGCAATCTCTCGCTGTGCCTGTGCATAGCGAGTTAACGAATCCATTAGTAGTAAAACATTTTTTCCTTGATCACGATAATACTCGGCAATAGACGTCGCTAGCGCTGCTCCATGTAATCGCATTAAAGGTGAATCATCCGCAGGTGATGCCACAACGACCGAGCGTTTGAGCCCCTCGTCACCCAATATTTGCTCAATAAACTCTTTAACTTCTCGCCCACGTTCGCCAATAAGCCCGACAACAGTAATGTCTGCCGTAGTGTATTTTGTCATCATACCTAGCAGTACACTTTTCCCGACACCACTTCCCGCAAACAACCCCATGCGCTGACCTTGGCCAACCGTCAACAACGTATTGATCGCTCGAATACCCACATCTAACGGTTCACTAATCGGTCGCCTGTGTAACGGATTGATAGGGTCACGGGCTAATGGTACTGTCTCATTGAGATCAAAGGCTCCTTTCCCATCCAATGGCAACCCCCGACCATCTAGCACCCGACCTAACAGTTGATCTCCCACGGGTACGCTGGCAACTTGATGCAAAGGGATAACTCTCGCACCCGGCTGCAGGCCTGAAACCGGCTCAAGAGGCATTAAAAATAACTTTGCCCCCGAAAAACCCACCACTTCGGCTTCAATATCTTTAATATCTGGACTACGAATAATGCAATGCCCACCAATAGGAACATTGCACCCCTCAGCTTCCAGTGTTAACCCGACCATCCTTATTAGACGCCCTTCTACCACATAGCTAGGCCGACGTGCAGTATAGGGTTGATAAGCCTCAATTCTCGACGCTATAGAAACACGATCTTTAAGCTGAAAACTCATGACACTCCCTCATCATCAATCGACTCATCATCAATCGGCTCATCATCAAAATGGTCAATCTCGCCGAGCAATTGCCCAAGTCCGCTATTTGACGTCTCAGCAGCCTCTTTTAATGCATCGTTCTTTTTATTGTAGACTTGCTCTATAACAGCTGCCAAACGTTTCTCTGATCGAGCATCAACCATACTTTTTTCGGTCTCTACAATACAACCACCCGGTGATATCGTTGAGTGGGGTAACAGCTGCCAAGTAAAGTCAATATCCGTCATGTCAGCTAAAGTTTTTTGGATAAATTCTGCGTCGTCTGGGTTTAAGTGTATTCGGATGCGGCCAGCTCCTGCTTGTAAACAATCTAATGCCTCTGCTAGCACACCCTGAAGGCTCACTGAATCCAACTGCAATTCACGCTGTATAACTCGCTTACAAATAGACTTCACTAACGTCATAAGCGCCTGTTCAATCTCTTCGTCCTGTGCAGGTATTGGTTCGAGTAACGCACGACAAATATGTGACATTTTGGTCACCATCGCACGAACATCATCAGCACCGCTTTTATACCCCTCTTCATAACCTTGTTTTTTGCCATCCTCAATGCCTTGCAGCAGGCCGTCATCATAGGCCGCTTGTCGAATTGCCTCGACTTCATCAGCGGTCAATGGAATTATTTCATCCTCCTCTTCTTCAACAACAACCACTGCAGTTCTGGGGTTCGCTAGAAAGGCATGGTTTGCATCCTTGTCCTCTCCACTCTCCATTGCTGGCAATTCCCAGCGGTCATAAGCCGATAAACCACCTTCCCCCACATTGTTGACGTTAAGAACACTCGGAACACCTAACTTCTCTTTTTTTAGGACAGCCGCCTCGCCTTTTACATCATCAGGCGCATTACCCAGACCACTCGATTCAGACATATTAAATCATCTCTTCGCCGCCAGCCCCGCCCAACATAATCTCTCCAGCATCAGCCATTCGACGAGCAATAGACAGAATCTCTTTTTGAGCACCTTCCACTTCACTAATTTTAACCGGCCCTTTCGCATCCAAATCATCTCGCAGCAATTCCGCCGCCCGCTTTGACATATTCGCAAAAATCTTTTCTTTCACTTGTTCATCAGCTCCCTTCAGTGCCAGCATTAAAGACTCTGAAGAAACCTCTCGTAGTAATGCCTGTATACCGCGGTCATCAACCTCACCCAAGTTATCAAACACAAACATCAAATCTTGTATTTCTTGCGCCAAATCTTCATCAGCCTCTTTAATATTTTCCATCAGGTTGGATTCAGTCGCAGTATCCAAAAAGTTCATAATATCCGCTGCACACTTTGACCCACCCAAATCGGTTGCCGCTGAACTCGTTTGATTAGTGAATTGTTTTTCCAAGATATCATTAAGTTCTTGTAATGCATGCGGTTGTACTGACGAAAGTGATGCTATACGCATAAGAATATCTAAACGCTGACGTTCATCAAAGCTAGTGAGTGCCTCAGCAGCCTGGTCTGGGTCTAGGTAGGCAATAACGATGGATTGTATTTGTGGGTGTTCAAATCGAATTAAATCCGCAACGTTACGAGCATCCATCCAACGTAACGTATCTAGACCAGCTGTGTTTCCGCCATCTAAGATACGGTCTATAAGACCTCCAGCCTTATCTTCCCCTAAAGCACTTACCAACATATTACGAATATAGCCGTCAGCTCCCATACCTAGGGCTGTTTTATTGGTGATCTCCCCCATAAAAAAGGTCATCACCGCTTCAACTTGATCTTTTTGAATGTTTTCAAGCTCGGCCATTGCCGCGCCTATTTTTTGTACTTCTTTTGGCCCCATGTGCTTTAGCACTTCAGCCGCAGCCTCTTCCCCTAAAGACATCAATACAATCGCTGCCCGTTGCTCCGCAACAATGTCTTTTATAACATCCCCTTCCACTGCTTTAATGGGCTCATCACTCATTGGCTAACCAAGTTCTCATTACCTGCGCGACCCGACGAGGGTCTTCCGCTACCATTGATTTTACTGCATCTAACTGTTGCTCATAGCCCGCATCAGGGCTAGGCAGTAATGGGTTCGAATCACCAGTTAGTGTTATATCTGAACCTTCCCCATCGCCACCCATACCGCCAAGTCCTAAATCACCACCCATTCCACCGTCTAATGCCATTAGGTCATCACTTTGGCCTGTTGATGCTAGTCCTTTAAATATAGGCCTAAGTACAGCAAAAATCATAAAAAGAACAGCAAACAGTGCCCCAACCAACTTGCCCCACTCTCTAATACCTTCATTCTCATACCATTCAATAGGAGGAATGTCTGCCTGGGTTCTTTCTACAATCGGAGCAAATGCTTGATTAACTATCGAGATACTATCCCCTCTCGCTGCGCTATAACCTACCGCATTTTTAACCAAAATATTTATACGTTCAATTTCTGAGTCTGCTAAACGCTGTTTTACGGGTGAAGATTTGCCATCCGTTCCGGGGGCTTGAGGCACCAGACGATCATCTACGACAACGGCTACCGATAATCGTACCAATTTCCCTACTTGATTTTTTGTATGGCTAATAGTTCGATCTAATTCGAAATTACGCGTTGCTTGTCTTCTAACATTACCATCGCCAGCACCCGCCGCCGCACCACCTGCTCCTGCCTGTTCAGGTACGGTTACCGCTCCTGGTGGTTGATTGGATAAAGCTCCAGGAATACCTGCTGCGCCACCAGAACCCGAAAATTCATTGAGTGTTTGTTCACTTCGCATAGCCGGTAAATCAGGGTTGAACAATTCTGCCGTCTGTTCCGTAACACTAAAATCAATCTCCGTAGAAACCTGCACGCGATAATTGCCATACCCTAATATGGGTTCCAAAATACCGTTGATACGATCATTATATAATTTTTCTACATTGCGAGAATATTCAAAATTCTTAGCGGCTAAAGCGATGTCTGTATTCTCATCATCTTGTGATAACAGCTGCCCTCGCTGGTCAACCACCGTAACATCAGATTCTCGTAACTCTGGAACACTGGATGCCACCATATGCACAATGGCCGCGACATTCATTTTTTCCAATGAATGTCCAGAATATAGCTCCAAAAAAACTGATGCGGTTGTTTTTCGGTTGTCACCAAGAAAAACAGAGCGTTTAGGAATGGCCAAATGCACTCGCGCCGCTCTCACGCGATTCATGCTGGCAACAGTGCGCGCTAACTCCCCTTCAATGCTGCGATAATAACGTGCCTTTTCCATAAACTGACTAGTACCAAAAGACTGCTCTTTATCTAATAATTCATAACCCAATGTATTTCCAGAGGGGAAGCCCTCTGCAGCAAGTAGTAAACGCGCATCATGAATCCGAGAAGCTTCGACCATTAACATATTACTGTTGGTATCAATCTTAAATTTAATCTCTTCTTTTTGCAGAAGGTCAGCAACTTGTCCTGCTTCCAAATGACTAATATCTGTATAAAACGGGCGGTAATCCGCTTCCTGTGACCACAACACTATCCAAAAACCAAACGCCACGCTAAATGCGAGCCCAACCATTAACCCAACTTGTTTCAACCCACCCAAATCACCAAACCCTTCCATAACGGCAAATGATGCAGAGGGGGATTTATTGGGTTCATCGATTAAATCATCAGCCATGGTAATACTCGCTTTACTACTAGAAAAAAAACATTAATAACAATAGAGAAGGGATAAAGCAGCTAAATATGTTCTAACTAAATAGACATATTCATGACTTCTTTATAAGACTCAACTAATTTATTTCTAACTTGAAGCATTGATTGAAACGCTAGTCCCGACTTTTGATTTGCAACCATAACACGGGTTATATCTATAGTTGGGTCGCCATTGATATAACCCGTGCTTAGCGCACCCGATTCCTTTTGGATCTCATTGACGCTATCAATGGCGCTTTTAAATACATTGGCAAAATCAGACGGAGAGCTTTGTGATGTCGGAGAGACAGGATTCAGGCCACCGCCAATATTGGGTGCCTTGTCCATAGATGCGGCTTGCTCCATCGCTTTCATTTGGGCAAGCATACTGTTCATCTTTGTGGATACATCCATCTTATTCACCGCTCTGGTTATGTGTGTCAAAAAACTTACAGTTTATTGATTCTTAACTCGATAGGTTCAATATCCGTGCCACAACTCTTAGGCTACCTCAAAATCAATGCCTGACTCTCTCATACGTGCTAATTTGTAACGTAACGTTCGCGGGCTTATACCCAACTTGCTAGCCGTATTCTTTTTACTTCCCCCCTCCTCCCTTAAGGTTTCCAATATCACTTCAAATTCGCGTTGTTTTAAGTCCTCACCCAAGCCACTGGCTGCAGGTACCGCATGTAAAGGGGCCCCAACCAGTGTTGTAACATTTGTTGGCATTGCCGCCTGGGAGGCATTCTGAAATGGCAAGTCATCTTCCGGTATAAAGATATCGTCTTCTTTGATAACTGCCCCTGTTGCCAAGATCATTGCTCGCTGCATCACATTATCTAATTCGCGAATATTTCCTGGCCACTGGTGAGCAATCAGCCGCTTCTTAGCAGATTCATCCAAAGACCACGATAATGGCATATGTCCATTTTTTGACGCGGCTGTAGAAACTGAATACTTATCCAATAGGATCCGCTCCGCTAATGGAACAATGTCCCCCTTTCTTTCACGTAGAGGCTTCCAGCGCAAAGGGAATACATTTAAGCGATAAAATAAATCTTCGCGAAACGAGCCGTCTTCAACGGATTCTTTTAGATTTCGGTTGGTTGTGGCTAACACACGAACATCTAATGGAATCGGTTTTTTGCCCCCTATACGCTCTACTTCACGCTCTTGCAACACTCGAAGCAGTTTCGCTTGTAGGTTCACATCCATTTCAGAGATCTCATCTAACAGTAAGGTACCTCCGTTCGCTAACTCAAACTTACCTGCATGGCTTTGGTGAGCACCAGTAAAGGCTCCTTTTTCATGCCCAAATAACATAGCTTCCATCATATTCTCAGGAATGGCTGCACAATTAATGGCGATAAACGGTTTATCCAATCGACTTGAATTATTGTGGATAAATCGGGCAAGTACTTCTTTACCCGTCCCACTTTCCCCCATAATCATCACTGTTGAGTCTGTACTTGCAACTTTTTTTGCGAGCTGAAACAAGCGAACCGTCTCGGGATCTACCGCCACAGGATCATCGCTATTTTCTGGTTTTTCTATCGGTAGGTGTCGTCGAACTGTACCTAACAATGTCTGGGTAGAAAATGGCTTTTCCATATAATCAATAGCACCATTTTGGATAGCTTCTACAGCATTAGAAATACTTCCATAAGCCGTCATGATCAGTACCGGTAACTCTGGCCACTCTGTCGCCATTTTTCGCAACAACTGGTAGCCATCTAAACGAGGCATATTGACATCAGATACCACTAAAGAAACATTGTTCTGCTTCAATAACGCTAACGCCTCTTCTCCGTCTGACGCCTCGATCACTGAGATATCATCCATCTCCAATGTATCAACAATGGCTTCTCGCAAACTGGCGTCATCTTCTACGACCATCACAAGTGTATTTTGCATCGTACATCCTCCAAACCTTTAAACGAAAAAACCTAAAAAATTGTTTAACAAAAACTAACCCACCGCAACAGCCGGAGCGGGCTTCTGCTGCACACCGGCTCCTGGAGTAGCGTTTTTATGAATATTCAGTACATTTTCAGGTACGGCATCGGCAATCACTGGAAATGCTATTGCAACAGAAAGCCCTGTTACCCGGCCATTCTCATCAATACGGTTTTTGATTTTGTGTTCTGCCCCATGAGACTTAGTAATCAAATTTACAACAGCCAAACCTAAACCAGTACCTGTAGATTTTGTAGTAAAAAATGGCTCCCAAACATTATTCAAAATTGCTTCATCGATACCACCACCGTTATCCAATACCGCGATAATGATTCGACCATGACGATCCAACTTTGCCGCTAACGAAACTTTTTTGACAGTAGCCTTATTCTCTGGCCGATTAGATAAAGCATGTAAAGCATTTTCAATAAGGTTCCCATACGCACTGGCTAATAAGTCAATATTACATTTTAATGAAACCGGTATTTTGACGGGCTGAGCTGTCAACACAACACCCTGCTGACCCGCCAAATCTGTATATCGACGTACCAGTTCCTGTAGGAACCAATTCACATCAACTCTATTCTCAATAATGATGCCACCTTTAGAAAAAATCAGCATGTCATTAACCTGACTTTCGAGCTGCAACAAACGATCTTTGAGTTTTCCTGCATAACGTTTCTGACGCTCTTCATCTAACGTCTTACCCGATAGATGGTCTGCATAAAGCAGTGCAGTCGATAACGGAGTACGAATTTGATGAGCCAATGATGCCGTCATCTTTCCCATCTCTGATAATTTAAGATTGTGATTAACCTTTTTTTGCAACGCTCGAGTTTCTGTCAGGTCGTTAATAACAATGATTTGCCCCGGCTCATTCGCTATAGACTGCGTCGCTAGACTAACAAAACGGCCATTTTTTAGTGAAATCTCGTGGCCGTCGGCCATTGTCGGTGAAAAGCAACGATGTATAATCGCTATCCATGATTGCCCTTCTAACGGGTCTCCTAAAATATCTCTTGCAGCGCCGTTGGCCTCAGTCACTTCACCTGCCCCATCTAGAATTACCACACCAACAGGCATTGCACTAAGGATCGAATCAACTCGCGTCTCTAGTTTCCTTTTGTCAGAGACTTCTTGTGAAAGTGCAGTATCCGTTACTTCTAGCTCACCTTGCAGTTCCGTTACCTTTCCTTCCAATTCGTGATAGGAGGTTGTTAACTTTTCTGAAAGGTTTTGAAAGAGCGCCAGTGTTTCGTGTAAATCTGATTCAAATCTGGTGTTTTGGTTTTCTGCGTATGCAACCATGTCATGACCCTAGCCGTTAATTTAATGACACCTATAAAACAGTTATCATGTTTAGTGCAAGGGCTAGGCCAGGTTTGATTTATGGTTTTCTTTCAGTGTGTTAGGTGGGGTAACAAAATTAGTGGTCAAAGATTTGGCGACTAAGTTAAGTCGATGTATGTGAATTGGAGTGGATATGTTGTTTTTGTTGAGGTGGGTTTGTTACTTTATTGAGATGCGCTGGTTGTTTTGGTTAAGGTAAGTTTTTGATTATAGTTTTGATTGAGGTGAGTTTTTGATTGTAGTTTTGATTGAGGTGAGTTTTTGATTGTAGTTTTGATTGAGGTGAGTTTGTAGTTTTGGCTGGAAGCGTTCATAAACCCTTATCTTCGGTCAGAAATCGCAAAAGACAGCATCCATGCTAGCTCGACTTCGGCGTCCTTGCCTCAGACGTTTCTGACCGAAGATAAGGGTTTATGAACTTTTCTGAGGTTATACCTTATGGGAATTAGCAGATTATAAAATGCATAAGCCAGTATTTTTTGTGTCTAACTCGGCCTTAAGAACTATGATGCAACACGATGTAAATCGTACTTACGCATTTTTTCCACTAATGTGGTTCGACGAATACGTAACTTCTCTGCAGCTCGTGCGACAACACCATTACAATCATCTAACGCTTGGCGAATTAAGTTACACTCTAAATTGCTTAGATATTCTTTTAGGTCAATGCCGCTTACCGGTAGAAGTGCTGGGGCATCCATATTTACAAACCCAGGGGTGCCATTTTCACTATTACCCGTATCGGGTAATACCATGTTTTCGTCCAGGTCATCTATATGACGGAAACGTTTGGGTAGATCAGACACTCCGATTACACCATAAGGATGGGTAATAACGAGGCGTTCCACCAAGTTTGCCATCTCCCGCACGTTGCCAGGAAAATCATGTCGGCATAACGCCATAATCGCTGTAGAGTTAAAACGAATAGAGCCACGTTTTTCATTTTCGATACGAGAAACCAGCTCATTAAGTAACAATGGGATATCTTCTGTTCGCTCTCGTAATGGCGGCATTTCAAGGGGAAATACATTAATCCGATAATATAGATCTTCTCGAAACGTCCCTCCTTCAATCATTGTTTCAAGGTTTTGGTGCGTTGCTGCTATTACACGTACATCCGCATTTAGCGTTTTGGTTCCGCCCACTCGCTCAAATGTTCGCTCTTGCAACACCCGTAATAATTTTACTTGCATATGCAATGGCATATCTCCGATCTCATCCAAAAAGATCGTGCCACCTTCCGCCATTTCAAAACGTCCAGGTCGACTCGTTACAGCGCCAGTAAATGCTCCTTTCTCGTGCCCGAACAACTCGCTTTCTAATAATTCTTGAGGGATTGCTCCACAGTTAACGGGGACAAATGGCTTATGTCGACGATGAGAATGATAATGCAAGTTTCTTGCAACCACCTCTTTACCGGTACCCGACTCGCCTGTAATCAGTACATTGACGTCTTTATCCGCCACTTGGGTCATCAACTCACGTACTTTAGCAACGGAGCGACTGGTTCCTACCAAGCTACGAAACAACTGAGTATCTCTTCGCAGTCCTCTAGCGCTATTGGCTTTAAATTGACTTTGATATACCTGTGCCCGATGTAAGGTATCCATCAGTTTGGTGTAATTGGGCGGGGTTTCCATTCGAGCAATGACAACTTTCTTAACACGATCTTCAGCATCATCTACTATCGTCGCATCATCCAGTAAAATCACCGGTAAACTGGGTTCCCATTCCAACACATCGATAATGACCTTTGCCACATCCTTTGTTGTTCCCAAAATCAGGCAACCAACATTCTCCTTGTCCTCACTTTCAACTGCTTCCTTCCAGTTATCACCAGTCGTACCAATAGCGACCTCGCCCACAAAGTCCAATATCACTTTCAGATCGTGACGTCGTTTTTCGTCATCGTCAATTACAAGAACTTTAATCTCTTTCCACATATGGGGAATGCCTGCTCCACGGAATGATTATTATTATGTCAGGGATCATTTAGACTGCAAAATGATCAAAGTGACGTTATTTGATCGCTTTTACATCAATTAAAGGTCAGAAACCCCTGTTTGGTCAAATTTATGACGTGAAAAAAATGAGATTATTTCTATATGAAGTCTACTGAGGTGTAAATACTGCCAATCTGGCAAAATAGTACCCTATAAAGACATGCACCCATCCACTTTGAGCACTTCCCCAGTCAATGCCAATGGCGCCTCCCCAACAAGAAAAACGACAATTTTTACTACTTCCTCTACAGCAACTAATCTATCGATGTTGGTAAGATTAAGTATCTTTTGAGTTACTTTGGGGTCCATTTCCGACGCCATGTCAGTTTCAATAACCGAGGGAGCCACTGCATTGACTGCAATGTTGTTTACAGCATACTCTGCTGCCATTATACGAGTGGCATGAATCATAGCAGCCTTACTAGACCCATACGCTAACGTACCTTTATCCGCTCTTAATCCTGCATTGGATGCAATATTAACAATTCTTCCACCACCATTTTTGGCAATATATCGAGATATTTTTTGTGTCATCATAATTTGGCCAAAAAAATTGACCTGAAAAACCTGCCTCAAATCATCCATTTTGGTCATATTAATGAGACCTCCATAGGGTATCCCTGCACAATTTACCAATACATCAATACGTTTACCCCCCCAAAACTCAATCTCCTTTAAACAATTTTCTATACTCTCATCTGATTCCAAATCTAAATTGAAAACGTCATGATGTGAACCTTGTTCGTTTTTTTCCTCTACTAATCGCAACAGCTCTTTTGGCTTACTTCTAGAGCAACATGCCACATCAAACCCCATATCAGACATGGCTTTAAAAAGCTCGTGACCAATCCCTCCTGATGCACCCGTCAATACTGCTTTCATCAATTTATCCTCCATTAACTCTGCGCCAAATCTCTCCACGACTGTATACACTCTCAAGCATATCGGTATTAAATGTGGGTAATGACTGCCCCCTTGGAAAGAGGGGCATTTCTTCTTCACCCATCGCTACCAGTACCGCTGGGGAGGAAAAATACAACCCCATAACAATCTCCCTAAACTCAACATAGAGTACGTTATGCTTCTCCTTAAAAAAGGAAGAAAATGACTTCGCCATAGCCTCATTGCTTTCAATACTCTCATTGCTCTCACTAATAACGCAGCCAGTAGCACTATTTCGAAATTCTTTGATGACAACACTGACATGTGCAATCAAATCGCGCGATTCTTGCAACAGAGGCCAAGCCACTGCAGAAAATTTTGGAGCACCCAGCGCCTCATCTCCAGGTATCAAACTATCAACAAAAATTTTCAATTGCATTTCCATCCGTTAATACCCCAAAGTGTGTTTCATATATCTGATCAGCAATATAAAGCGCAACGGCTTGAATCGTCGAAGCAGGATTCACCCCGCTAGAGGTTGGAAAAACGCTACCATCAGCAATAAAAAGACCGTCAACATCATGAGTCTCCCCTCTCATATTGACAACCGACGTCGCTGGATCATTACCCATTCTTGCTGTTCCCAATATATGCCAACCTGCCTCTCTAACCGGCCCGAATGCCATAACCTTCTTCAAAGCAGCAACTTTTAATACTCGCCTGGCTTGAGTTAAGCCATGAGACATCATGGCTTTTGAGTTTCCTCCTAGGCGGTATTTAACGATAACAACGGGCATACCGTCGTTATCGATACGGCTTTCATCTAACAGGACTTGATTGCTTGTTTCGGGTAAATCTTCACAAATCACCGCAATACTGCCTCGGCGACGATGCATAGCCACAACATCTTTAACTAATGAACTTCCCCAATGAACCTCTCGTCGATCCAATCCTGCCAACGCGGTTTCAAGAACACCTCCGCCCCGAAGTACATGCAGGGTATAACCCCTTTTAAAATTTCTTTCCTCATCTGTTTCATAAAACTCGTGGCTATAAATGCAACAACCCTGCGGCCCTTTATCAAGATCAATAGCCCGATCAAATAACCCTTCAGCGTACCCTAGAGGGTGCAACATTAGATTCTTTCCAACCAAACCAGAGCTATTCGCCGCGCCTTGTGGTTGATCATCGCTTTTCGATGCTAGGAGCAACCGTGCAGTTCCTATCGCATTACAAGCCAAAACGACAACTTTTGAAGCAATAAAACGTCGGTTACCGGTACTCTCCAATACCCATATGCCTTTTGCTTTTCCTGCAGAAGTAACCTCTACTTTAACCACAACCGAATGGGTAACAACCTCTAACCCGCTCCGCATTGCATCAGGTAAATACGTCACGTCTGTGCTTGATTTTGCGCCCTGAGGACACCCCGTATTACAAGGGCCTAGGTTCAAGCAAGGGCTGTCAGATCTTGAGCCCGTAGAAATCGCAGAATAAGAAGGCCACCAATGCCAGCCCAAACGATTAAAGCCTTCTGCAATCATTTCTCCATATTCGCCAATCGGTATAGGAGGAAGAAAGCCCTTCATTTCAGGGTATGCAGGGTCACCAGCCAACCCGGATACTCTCATGACTTTATCATTAACGTTAAAATACGGTTCCAAATCCGAGTACGTTATCGGCCAGTCGACACCAACGCCATCAAGAGTGTATGTACAAAAATCACTAGGATGAAACCGTGGAAAGTGTCCGGAAAAAAGTACAGTGGCACCTCCTACACCATTAAAATTGGCAATATCTATATCCGATTCACTCGTATCGATGGTGTAATCCGATTTCATGTTCCGGATTGAGGGGTTTGGGGAAAACGCCTTACGCTTCTTAATCTCCCAATCAAGCCCTGTAGACGGGTAGTTATCCGGGGTTTGCCAATCACCCCGCTCAAAACAAGCAACGCGTAAACCGAGCTTGGTCAATCGCCACGCGGCTGCACTACCTCCCGCACCACTACCCACAACAATGACATCATATTCCATAACAGCCTCACATTAGCGTTTAGGCAAGTACTGCTCCAATATCTCAGGGATAGTGATTAACATCACGGCTTCGCAAGCGACTTCACCATTGGTTATCCCCACACCTTTGCCTTTACATACACCACGCCGCCATGAGAGTACTTCCGTATGTATCTCAAATTTATCCCCAGGTACCACTTCTTTTCTAAAGCGAACTTTATGTTCTAACGCGTGTGTTATTTTTCCCTGCAATCCCTCCTGTGTCGTGATAGCGACCGTCAGCATCTGCGCCAATGCTTCTAATTGCAGAGCTCCAGGCATATTGGGTCCATCGGGGAAATGCTGAGGGAAATACCACTCATTCATGGTTAGGTTCTTATAGCCTCTAGCATACTTACCAGGCAAAACATCCTCAACAACATCAATCATAAGAAACGGATAACGATTGGGTTGATATTTTAATAGTTCAGTAGCGCTTAGTCTGAAACTTTCCATTAACCTTTCCTTCATTTATTCCATTTTTAACGTATTGTTAGTATTTTTTAACGTATGGATACTATTCTGGATAAAGTACCAATCAGATCATACCCATCCCAAACAATACCAATATCAAGTGCAGAACCGATGGGAACAACCCTATCAATACCTTTACACCGCAGATCAAACAACATACCTCTGATTTCATGAGGATCCATACCAAAATAAGATAGCGTTTGATATTTGTTATTAACAACACCGATAACACCTTCTAACGGCACATGGTCTAACTCGAAAAACAATCCAAAAATCCCTGTTAACTCATGATTAAACACGCTAATGTCATTCAGCGTTGCAGCAACGATTGCAGGACCATAAGCAACGATGTTCATGTCAACCGGGTATCTATCAAGGTATTTCAAAACTTTGATCTGTTTATCCATTGAATGAACTGCGTTCAATTCATAATGATTTCTTAAGTATTCTTCTAGTGTTCTCCAAAATCGAGCCTTAGCGGGTTCAATAGACTCAGACAGCCCTTGCCAACTTATCAAATTGGGTGATGAACATGCATTTTGATCGACAAGATACGTATCGTTATAAAAACGAGCACATAACTTTTCAAGATCCTCATTACCCAAATCCAATACTTCATCAGCACTAATAACTGCAAACGAATACCTATCGGAAAACGCAATCTCTATTGATCTTGGTGCCCTAGGCAATTCTCGAAGTTTGCGCACTGTTTGATCCCCGCCCCAAATCAACACAGCATCAAAATTAGCGAGATTATTTTTTAGAAACACGGACTCTCGGGAAAACCTCACAAAGGCATTACTATTCTTGATTAAAAGATACCTTGGATTTTCTAAAACCTCATAAACTAAATCACAGAATACTGTTATTTGAGGAAAGTTCTTCGAAGGTAACCTTACAACATTTGAATTCCCCGCAAGCAGGCCAAAAAGAAACGAATACGCAACGTTAATAGGTATATTTGAAGGTGCGATATGAAGCGCTCTCCCCCACCCCAACCGACTATCAATGGATGAGATATTAGCCTTCATTTTCTCCAAATTGGATCGGCGGCAATAGAACGCAAATGTAGCCAAATCCGCGTATTTTTTTGCCTCAGAGTCTGACAACATTTTGAGCGAGAGCTCAGAGAGAAATGCAATTATAAGATCCGAAAACGGCCTATCACAATACTCGCTTTCAAGTACCTGCTCATTACCACACAAGTAAGTCACATCAGCCAAAGGATCAGTAGACATCACTACACCCCCTTATTTCCGCTCTTTCTATACGCCCCTCAACATGAATAGCTGTACCATTTCGACCGCACTGACACAAAACATCATGTTCTATCCACCCTAAATCCTCAGTCAAAATGCTATGACCAGGATAGCTCTCAGGAAGAGAAGAAAAGACTTGTATGACGCCTTTTTCTCCGGCTTGTAAAACTTCAAAATCATTAAGGTTTCGAATTAACACCTCAGAATACTTTGAAGCATGCATTCTGCCATGTTCACACTCAATAAAAACAGAGCCTGTTTGCTCAGCCATACCGTAATAATTATGAATATTTATCAATCCAAACCGCGAAAACAGCTCGTTTTTGAAAGTACTATCTGATATCCCTAGTGACGATAACTTCTTCCACCCGCCCCCATGAAATAACCGACCATTTGCCATACGTCTTAATAGAGCATCGGGAACGTCATTGATCACCAGTGACTGCCAAATCAAAAAAGTAAATCCAAATATCATAAATTCAGAATCGCCAAAACGTGTCAAAAAACGCTCTATTTCTTTAATATTAAGGTTAAAATCTTCATCCAATGCAAAAACTTTATCACTCGCCAAACCAGAAAACCCCAGGGTTCCCGCACTTCTTGCAGAAAAAACCGACGCATTATCCCCCATGCTAGGTGCGTCTATTATAAGAAGAGGAAGCTTCTTCACACCGATATAGCTTTTCAGTATTTCAGACAATGCTCTAGATTGTTTAATGGAAGTTCGTCCATCAATATGTATTCTTGAGCGTAAACCCGATGTGCCTGAAGATGTAAGGGTCTTGGTGATACTTTTGTCTACCACACTTTTAAGATCCAACTCCTTAAAAGCACGGGCTGGAAGATAAGGTAATTCAGCAAGGTCGTTGGCTCCGCCAATATCCACCCCGTAAGCATCCAAATACCGCTTATATGTGTCACAATTGTCTGCGTGATGACACGTCAACTTATTCAATTGCGCTAAGATCAATTCACTTTTTTTTATGGCATTCAATTCAAACGGAGGCCTAATCATTCTCTAAATACCGTTTACTAAGTTCACCATAATCAATTTTTCCAGAAGATTTATAGAGCAATCCATCTATGGCCACAACACTCAATGCCTTAGGATGAATGGTTGTCATGCTAAGAATCTTGGCTTTAACACTTTCAGTTTGGCCATCAATAGTTAACACCCTTATTTCATTATCTCGACCAATGACAGCAGCCATAGCAGAAATCTCACACGCTATTTTTTCCACATGATCAAGATTGACGCTATTTCCAAATACCTTAATATAGCGCTTTTTCCTACCCGTTAGAAACAGATAGCCGTCCGCATCTAAATAGCCAAAATCCCCGGTATCTAACTCCCCTTGGTTGACATTGTTCTCCACCAGATCTTGAGTACAGCTTGCGTATCCAAGAGACACGTTGGCACCTTGATAATGCACCTCTCCAACATTGTTTTTATCAGGGTTTTTAATAGACAGCACCCCACCAGGGATAGCAATACCAACACTCTTAGATTTTAATTCATATCTACTAGAGGGAAGATAGGTTATACGCGCTGTGGCTTCTGTTTGACCATACATACAGACAAACCGGTACCCTTTTGTTTTGCTCAGATCATAAAATTCTTGTTTTAATGAATCCGGCATCCTACCTCCAGCTTGCGCCATTAAGGATAGGCTTGGAAAATCTAGACGTGTAAATCTGAATTTCTTTAAAATCTCATAATGATAAGGCACACCGTAAAATGAAGTCACACCTAACGCCTTAAAAACATCCCAAAAACCACGAGAAGTTAACCCTTCATTACTAAAAACGATCGCAGATCCGCTATTGAGGTGCGAATTTATTACCGACAATCCAAATGAGTAGTTAAACGGTAAGAGTGTTATAGGTTTAGAATCAGGGCTTATTTCCAGACATTGTGAAATTGAATCAGCATTAGCTTGGAGATTTTCATAAGACAGTCGAACTAATTTTGGGTCCGCTGTTGTTCCTGATGTTGTTAATAGTAGCGCCAACTCATCATTGATTTCACTCTCAGAAATTTCATTCTCATCAATTTCATAGCCATCAACGCCATCGTCATCAAATCGTAAATCAACTAACGCATAATCATACAACGAATATAATGCCGTTTTTTCATTAGCCAAAAACTCACTATACAGCTTTTTTTTACACCATAAATACTGTGGTTTATAGCGTGTTATATAGTCAGAAATACCCGCATAACTCATATCATCTGGTAGATGTATAGTTGTAACACCAGACCTCAGACACCCTAAATAGCCCAATAACGTTGCCACGTCTCTGCCACAGACTATCAGCGCGAGGGCTTTTTTGTTGTTCTCCCGAAGTACTTCAGAAAAAATACCATCGGCTAACCCAGCAACATCGCCATACGATAACGTCATCTCTCCTTCAATACAGGAAGCATTACCAAAAGCATCGAGCTGATCCCAGAAGCTCATGATTTAAGCAACATCAACACCATACTTCTTTAACGTACCAATCCCTGTCTCATAAGAGCCAAAATCGACGATATCATCCATTTCCATCATAATATCAAACGTATCTTCTAGTGCCGCAACAAGCGACATGTGACCAACCGAATCCCATTGTGGAATGCTTTGATATTCTAGTCCTTTATTTAATGCCTCTTTCTTTATTTCAAATGACTCAATAAAAGCGTTATCGTATTTTTCTCTATTTGACATAGAATTCCCCTTGGCCGAACAAAAGTCAGAACTATAATATGACGTAGAAATAACCCCTACTGCTTTTCAGTTTTTCGTTTCTGTTCTTTGTTTCAGTTCTATCTTTCTATCTGATACAGAGATGATACGATGAATTAATGAGGAGCTAGCATATTGAGTATAGACAAGATCCTAGTTCAAGATTTAAAAAAACCAAGTGTTTTTAGTGAGTTAAACATCATTTTTTGCATTTACATGCGTTATTGATGAACAAAAAACATACTATCTGTATGTAGGTAAATACCATGAAAAAGACGTTCATAACCATAACGGACACCGCTCACACCTATTTGAAAAAATGCTTATCAGAAGAGGTTGGCGACAATATCGGTATTCGAATATTCGTGACAGGGGCAGGTACACCGGATGCAGAGTGCTGCATGGCCTATTGTCCAAAAGGCCATCAAGAAACGACAGATAGAGCAATAAAGCTTAAGGATTTTAACCTTTATATCGACAAGTACAGCCAACCCCACTTAAAGGATGCAATCATCGATTTTTTGTTCATAGATACTATTGGGCAGCTTACCTTTAAAACGCCTCATTTACTTCAAAACGACTCAATTGATGAGTTTGCAGAACAGTACCGCCTTGGGTATTTTAAAAGGTAACTTAAAAGCTAATTTAAAAAGTAACGACATATTCACCAAGCTTTCGGATATCTCTAAACTGATTAGACACCGCTGGACTCATGAACTATATTTTTAATCATAACCTCTTCATTTTTAACCATTATTGCCATGTGGTTACTGACACTCGCATTGAAACTGCATAGCATTAAATGACCGGTTTATCTAAAGCTTCTGGCGAAGAAGCCGATTTATTTAATAATGCCCATAATTCGTGTTGTTCTCGATAGAGATTGCTTCGTTCAAGGAATTGTATATGTCCGTGCCAAGACCTAATAGATTAATTGTGACAGAAGGCCGACCACAGATTGCCGACCTTGACACGCTACCACAGCTTGACCGTGGCCTCATCGACTATAAAAAATATCATCAATACATAGGGCAAAGTGGCATACAAAACTGCTTCACCGTCCAAGGTAGCCGTGGCTGCCCCTACCGTTGTGTCTATTGCGACGTTATTAGCTTAACCCCTCAAATCTATCGACGTTCCGCAGAACACCTACTAGATGAAGTCAAATACCTATACAGCATAGGTGTTCGACATATTGAATTTATTGACGACATATTCAACGTTAACAAAAAGCTGTTCATATTGTTTTTTAAACTCGTTATCAAGAATAAATTGAAACTCAACTTCTACTTCCAAAGTGGTTTAAGGGGTGACATTCTTACCGCTGAAGCCATCGATGTGATGGCAGAAGGCGGGGTAAAAAGTGCGAACCTCTCATTAGAGAGTGCCTCCCCGAGACTTCAAAAGCTAATGAAAAAAAACCTGGATATTGATAAATTCAAAGTGAATTTGGATTACATCGTCGATCAACATCCAGAAATCATTGTTGGTCTTAATGCTATGCACGGTTTCCCGACAGAAACGGAAGAAGAAGCCAAAGCAACGGTTGAGTTCATTAAGGATATAAAGTGGATTCATTTCGCCCAATTACACAATGTCCGTATATTCCCAAACTCCCCTATTGAAAAAATAGCGCTTGAGAACAATGTCACCAAGGAACAAATAGAGGAATCGCTAACGATGCCTTATCATTTGATTCCTACCACGAGTCCATTTGATCACGACTTTTCAAAAAGGTTACGTTTTGATTTTGTGCGTAATTACGTCATGAATCAAGAGCGACTCAAATACGTATTAAAGAAACAGCTTGAGATATGTACAGAAAAAGAAATCATGTTCAAATATCAATCATACTTTCCCAGCCAAATAAACTCTCTCGACGATATCTTAAAGCTTGCAAGGCTAAAAAGGGACGACATTGATATCAGTAAACAACCGAAAGAAGTGGGGCAAAACATTCAATACCCTTCACCTCGGGAATTGAAAAAAATTCGTTCAAAAGAAGTCCTTCCTCTTAAAATACTCTACATTGATGCCACTCAGTTTTTTACAGATGACGACCGATCTGAACTGAGAATCGTTGAACCGCCACTAGGAATGCTGGCTCTATTGACCTACATGAATGAAAAATTTCAAGACAAGGTGGAAGGAAAAATAATAAAATCAATGGTTGATTATGACAGCTATGCGGAATTTATCGAAATCTTAAATACGTTCAAACCAGACTTGATCGGCATCCGAACGATGTCCTACTATAAAAATCTTTTTACGGATACGGTTCAGCATATTAGAAAATATTTTCCAAACACACCTATTATCGCTGGTGGCCCTCACCCAACCATTGACTACGAAAATGTACTTCGAGAAAATGATATTCAAGCAGTAGTCATTGGCGAGGGGGAAATCACCAATGAAGAAATCATTAAGGGAATGATTGAAAACAACAACAAGTACCCTTCAGAAGACACACTAAGTACGATAAAAGGGCTTGCATACCTTACGAATAGTAAAGAGACTGTTGAGACACCCTCCACGAGTAAGTGGATTCCTTTTAGCAGGATACCTTTAACTGAAGAACCGCTTTAACCGAAGAATATTTTAATGAATTTATATATTTACGGATCGGGGGGTAATGGCTGTGAACTATGTGATATCGCAGAACGTGTAAACTCCCAAAAAGAGCGTTGGAAAAATGTGTTTTTTGTTGACGACATAAGAGAAGAAAGAAGCTGGTACGGTCGAAAAGTATATCGTTTTGATGAAATGTTAGCGGATAAGCATGAATACGAATGCATAATTTCACTTGGGGAACCCCTGCACAGACAATCTCTTTATGAAAAGCTTGCCAGCCATAACGTACCTTTCGCAACGCTCATTGATCCAAGTGCTGAAATATCACCATCAGCATCCATTGGTCAAGGGTGTATTATTGGCTCCCGGTCATTCATCTCAAGCAATTCCAAAATAAAAGAAAACACCATGCTTGAAGTTAATACCATTGTCGGTCACGACATTAGCATTGGAAAACATTCCGTCATTTCTAGTTGCACTGTAATAGGCGGAGCAACCGATATTGGCGATGAGACATTTATCGGCCTAAACTGTACCGTTAAGGATAAATTAAAAATTGGAAATCGGTGCGTAATTGGCATGGGTTCTTCTGTATTTAATGACATCAACGATGGTTACATCGCCCTAGGGAATCCAGCCAGACCTGTCAAGAAAAATGAGCAGCGCAAAGTATTCAAGTAACAACCAATTTAGCTAATACTAAACGAGTAGAATGATATTTCGAGCAGTTATCTTTCTTTAAACTAAAAATAAAACCAGCCATCATTTGTTACGAATGATGGCTGGCTATTATCTACCTAACATAGAATACGCCAGGGCTAGAAGCGCCAGCTATATATCCTGCATCAATATGTTGAACATAAAAATGATCAGATTGATAACCTATACCGTTACCACACTGTGTAATACCGTCAGTATATCCGATATACCCAAAACCACTGGTCCAGGTGGTAACTCTATTCTGAGCAGATGGCAAATTAATTATGGAATAGCTATGCCAATTCGTTAAATCAATATCTCTGCATTGATAAGCGTTTCCAGCCAACGCAATATCAAAGGCATTTCCTCCGTCAGTTCTACGAATAACTGTGTCATCTGTATTACTAACAGCCCTAAACTCGGCGTTTGTTCTGCTGTCTACGAGTGCGTAAACTGCCGCATGGCTTAATTTTGCATTGGTATCTGCTGTTGAATTAGAAAGCTGCTCAATTGAGCAAGCTGATTCTCCTCCATAATTGCAAGATCCAGGTGCTCCGCTGAACTTAGATATGAGTGTCCAGCCACCACCATCTGTCGTCATATCACAATATAAATCAATACTCGATATTGGGCCTGAGCCATCAGGGTCAATACTATAGGAACCGCTTAATGAAGAAGGGATCGCCAGAAGGATATCGGCACAGCTCTCTGGAGTTGGTATATCTGGAGTAACAAGTTGCAAAGATAATGAGGATTCCTCCGGTATAGACCAAGCATCCCCCGCTACCGCAGCATGACTTTGCATATAAAAAAGTTCAATGTAGTCACCATCATCCATGTGAGCGTAAAAGTGAGCCCCGTTACTGGCGTTGCCTGGTTGAAATGCTGGCTTTCGGGCATTTCCGTACGCCCCTGAACCATCCAGAACAGTATTGCCATTCTTCATAATATAGGTGTTTATTTCTTTGCGAGTGTGGTTGTCAATCGACTCCCAGTTTAATTGATAATTGATGCGATATATTCCAGACTTATTAACGGTGAATTTACTTCCGCTTACAGTAATGTCAGATGAAAATATTGATACACTATCGAAAATATAAGCCCCAGGAGTAATAGTATTGATGTTTATTCCGCCAGCCTGATCTATGTATTGGCCAACATCTGCGGTAACTAAAGAGGGAGGTATGATGCAAGATAATGCAAGTAACTGTATGGTTTTTTTGATCATGTAATGCTCCATTTACAAGGTAAATATGTTTTTGAACAATTTCTGACTCTGCAACTTCCTGAGCAGGGCGAGAAACTTGCCATTGAGTGGCGAGACATCATTGAAAGATGCCCAAGAAGTATTGTAGATTTTTATCAGAATGCAACACATGTACTAAGAAATATTTAAGGGTACGTCACTCACAGAAAAAACATTCTTTCCTAAGAATGCTACAAAGGTAATCATCTTTTGTTTGCAGTAAAACAATGGCCGTATATTCCATATCACAATGGGATGCATAATTTATTGAGTATATTTGAAATTATTTTGTCTTTCGTCAGTCCCGCCTCAGCGAGTGCATATTGATAATCCCCTGCTTTCACGTAGCAATCTTCAATACCAATAGATACATGACGTGCAAGATAATTCTCTCTTGCTTTGAATTCTGATATTGCACTACCAAGCCCACCAACAACGGAATGCTCTTCCAGTGAGACAATAGTAGTAAATAAGCCAAATAACTCAGAAAGGTATTTTTCATCAAGGGGTTTTAACGTATGCATATTAACCACTTTCACCGACATCCCTTTCAAAGCCTCAATTTCATTAGCAACCGTTATGGCAATAGCCACCATTGAACCCGTTGCAACAATACAAAGATCCTTCCCTTCTTTTACACAAACCGCTTTTCCGAATTCAAACTCATAATCATCCTGATAAACAATAGGATTATTAACACCACCCGTTAATCGAATATACACCGGATGAGGATAATTTATACTGGCTCGAATCACCTTAAATACTTCCGCACAGTCCGCAGGGGAAACCACTGTCAAACCGGGAATCGCTCGCATAACCGCAGCATCCTCCAGCCCGTAATGGGAATTGCCAAGAAACCCCATGGATAATCCACTGCCAAGGGCAACCAACTTCACAGGGATATTCATGTAACCTAAGTTCATCCTAACTTGTTCACTGGCTCGCATTGAAATAAAAGGCGCAAAAGACGACGCAAACACAGAAAAACCTTCTCGCGCCATACCTGCCGCAACACCAACCATATTTTGTTCTGCAATACCGGCATTAACAAATTGATCAGGGAATTTGGATATAAATTGATTTAGCCCTGAAGATCGTCCTAAATCTGCAGACATCGCGAGCACTAAAGGATCATCTTTGGCCGCCTCTAGCAAGGCCATGCCGTAAGTAGCACGAACGCCTATACGTGACCATGTTCTCGTATTTTTCTTATTAATCTCAATCACTACTATTCTCCAGTTCATCGATAGCGATAAGATAATTTTTTTCGGTTAATCGGTTATGGTGCCATTCATTGTTATTCTCCATGAACGAAACACCTTTGCCTTTAATGGTATTCGCGATAATTGCGGTAGGTTTCCCTGTTGTATTTTCTGCGTACTTATACGCATTGCTAATCTGTTCGGTTGAATGCCCGTCGATTTCTATGGTATTCCATCCAAAAGCTGACCATTTAGCAGCCATATTCGCTTTATTCGATACCACAGCCGTAGGACCATCATTTTGAAACCCATTAACATCAATAATGGCAATGAGATTATCCAATTCATACTGCGCGGCAAACATAGCGGCTTCCCAAACAGAGCCTTCATTACATTCTCCATCGCCAAGCATAATATATATTCGCTTACCCATTAATTTCTTCTTGGCGGCCAATGCAATGCCACACCCAAAAGATAACCCTTGTCCCAAACTCCCATTTGAGGACTCAATACCTAGTGGTAAATTCAATACGGGGTGAGCAATTAAATCACTGCCATTTTTCTGGAATGTTCGAAAACAATCCGAAGAAATGAGTCCTATATTTTTCAACGTTGCAAAATAGCCGAGAACACCGTGCCCTTTGCTGAGTATAAAGACATCTCGTTCCGACCATAAAGGATCGTTTTTATCAAAGCGCAAGTGTTTTTCATAAAGCACGGCTAATAGATCGACAATGGAAAGCCCGCCCCCAAAGTGAGCACTTTCTCCACAATGGTAACCAGCCTCTACGATGTCTCTTCGAATACGGTTACTAAGTGAACCTGTCACACCTCCCCCTTTTGCTGGCATTTACGTAAAAATAACGTGTCGCTCATAGTAAAAGCCACATCGAATTTTTCAGTCAATAAAAGTTCATCTCCTGTTTTTTTTGGACCATCGCCAAAAGCCCATACATAATCATCAAGTAGAACCCATCCACCCGGCATTACAAAAGGCTCCCATGCATCGATATCTTTACACACATAATCATAACGATGATTACCATCAATATGGAGCATAGCGATCTTTCCGGTTAATGATATTCTACCAAGCTCTGGGCTATCTAAAAAACCTACACTTGACGCCTTTGTGTAATCATCAATAGCCTTTTCTGAAATATCTTTTATATACCCGGCATTATTAAGCAACGAAATTGCCCCTATATAGCTCCAGAATATTTTATTGAGATCAATAACCTCGCTGCCTTTGTTCAGCTCCTTATTAAGAATTTCAGCACCCTCTCCTTGGTCCTCCAATTTACTATTGTCCCAAGGGTCAACGCTAACCAAATTCCCGATCTTGTACACACTTGCCAACCAACCTATTGCAAAAGCAGAACGCCCAGAAAACGACCCTATTTCAACCAAATCACCTTTTGGCAATACTCTGAAAATATGTGAAAGTGCCAATAGTTTTAATTCATCACATTGTCCAGAAATACTCAAGAATTGTCTATGTAAGCTAGCATATTGACCTTTGGTTAACTTTTTATGTACATTCACTTTTCCTGGAAGCTCAATTTGTTCAACGATATCATCAGCAAGAAGACATTCGGCCCATTTATAGCTCGGCTGAAGATCTAACCAATCCGAATTATAGGGGGACGGTTCACAGAGAGAAAAAGGTAAGTGCTCAACATGTTTTTTTTTTAGATTTGACAAATATGACCAAACTGCCCCATGTGGTGTATAAACATGGGTGATCGAATATGTAGATATTAACTCACAAAATATTGCTTCAAAGCCTGCATCGGTTACAAAGGGTAGCTTATGAAAAGCATGTATTTGAAAACCGTCGCCATTGTTCATGACTGAGCTTGCCCCGACAACCTCAATATTTAATGCATTTGCATTTTTGATAAACCCTATAACTTTGTCCATATCCAACGGAAAAACCAACACTCTCATTGCTAGAAAACCCCATCCTTATAAGAAACATATCATGCAACATTAGACGTCTTTTATATTAATGTATTTGACATCACTCTCTTGATACTTGTCATGATTAACATACACATCCCAAAGGGCATTCGTCGCCTCCACTGCCCCGTCATTATCAAAAAGTGAGGATTCAAGATCCAAATTATTCAGTTTTTCTACAATGCTTTCACGAAATTCGTTATCATCGATCATTCGACAAGCTAAATCGAAATATTCATCCACAGTATTCGCAATCATTTCTTCTGGTGCGCCAGCATTTTTCAATACAATCACGTCTGCCACACTCTCAACACCATCTTTTTCTGGATCTCCTCTTAACACCACCATAGGTAGACCTGCAACCAACGAATCCACGTTTCCGTTCGTGTTATTAAAAGGGAACGGCCCAAAGTGAATATCACACTCACATAGTTTGTCCAGATATTTCTGATAACCATAGGGTGGATGGACCACTGAATTTGGCAAAATGGAACGCATAATTTTTCTTGCGTTAAGCAAAGATATCCCTGAAACATTGGGAAAAAAATGATAGCAAATATTTCGACTCACATTACTCTTAATCCGACCAAGAACACTTAAGAATTCATAATTTAACTTCATGACCATTGAAGGAACAACGATATCAAGTTGTTTCTTATTTTTTTTTATACCCTTTTTTACAATATCCCTATGCTCATCTAACATAATTATTGGCGTAGAAGACGAAACATTAACAATTTTTTCACTAAACGCTTTTGTATACTGCATTTGACAATCAGCCACGCCAATATAATCCATCACATCAGAACGCGTTGAACTTGGATGCCCCATAAATGCCATTTGTATAGGTGCCAACCTAACATTCGATAACGCTATGATTATATTATTCATGCCTATACTAGTATAAAGCAGCATATCTAGTTTTTTCTTTATAACCCCACCAGCAATTTTTTTAACGGCATCTTGCTGGTGAGGAAAAACCACTACCTCATCAAATATATCAAACACATCCTCACTACCCAAACCCTCGAAAAAAAATCCAATGGTATGAAATCGTTTCCCTAGCTCAATTAATGTATTACCAAAACAACGGAACATCGCATGATTTTTATTCAAAATCTCATTCATTATTCCTAACACAGGTTTTTCCTTGATACCCCTGACCACAGGAAAAGAAGGTTCCTTTACACCATGTCGCTTCATCCATTGCTTATAAGAAAAATTTAGCGCATATTTTGCATCATACTTATTGGCTGCGGTTGAATAACTAATATTCATCCAAGAAGACCCTGCATTTGACGCCAGATAATCCGTTGAAAATTGCAAGTCGTACTCACCTAGATCAACCAAGGTTTGAATGATCTGTTCTCGATTAGCGTGACTGTGTTCTTCAAAATAATTTAATGACCGCAACGATGTTAATATTATGGGAGTCATGTATTGAGGGTATGCCTCAAGAAACTCTCTAAAGGGTAACTGGACATTTGAGTAAGGTGACCATAAGAAGAGTAGTTTCAAGAAACTTGGGAGATCAATATCATCACTATAATGGCCGTTTTCATCCATATTTAATACCCGGCGAATTATATGGTCACTATTAACAAATGGCGTCAGATAAACCATTGTTGAATAATTCGAGTGATAAGGCGAAAGATAACGAAACCCTTCTTCATTCAGTCTAAAGTTCTTTTGCAAGAACAAAAAGTTCACAGCTGCAACAAAACGCGTTGCTATATATTGAGCCTGATTTTCACTAAAGCCTGAAAAAACCTTTTCTTCTACTGCATGATGAACCGATGTTTTGGACAAAAAATCCAACACTGAATTAAAGGCTGCACGATAATCTTGTACCGCAATCTCCGCATCTAACTTATCTAATTCTTTTTCTGTTTCAGAAATCTCACGCTTTATATCCTCTTCGGAATTGCCCACTTCCGGTTCAACATGATCTGTCAGTAAATCATTATTATCGGTCATTATTCAACCTACCCTTCAGCTTTATACCCAGGCCACCCTTAATTTTCCTGCCACACCCTATAGTTATAGTCGATTTTCACTCAAGGTCATTGTTATCTAACAGATTTTTCTATTCGAAGAGGGCAGTTAATGTAAAAAAGCAGGTAAAAATGAATTATGTTTTCCTCAAGGCTGACGTCACATTACGATAATCACCCACCAGAATGCCTGACAAGCGTTCACAAACAAAAGAAATATCGTCACGGCTTAGATAATTATGAAAGGGTAAACTTAACAATTGGCAACCTAGCCTCTGCGTAACATCCAGGTTATCACTGCCGTTATATCCGACGGTTTGGTATGCCTTAAAGGCAGGGTGACAGTGAGCTGGTTGATACCACGGTCTTGACTCGATACCGCTAGACAACAAGGCGGTCACGACATGCTGTGTATACGCTACATCTTCATACTTGAGCTTTAAGACGCAATTACTATAAATAGTATTTTGATGGAACTGCACCACTTCCGCACCGAATGACATACCATCATTTTTTTGAAAATCAACATATCCCCGTAATCTTTCCAATTCGAGGTGATAATGAGCCTTTACAATACCTCGTCTTTCCCTAATTTCATCAACTCTTTCCAGTTGGGCTAACCCTACCGCCCCATGATATTCACTTAGCTTATAGTTTCCACCAACATCACGAATCACTCCACCTTCAAATCCAAAATTTGTTAATCTTCGGCCTTTTACCGCAAGGCTTTCATTCGGAAAAACGACAAAGCCTCCTTCACCGACACCAAACGATTTTGTTGCATGCAAGCTAAAACAAACCGATATGTGCTCACTGGCCTCCTGCAGCTCTATCGCTGGGGCGGCATCAATCACAACAAGAATACCCGTATCGTTATAAAAACCCTCCCACTCCTGAATATTTTGAGGCATGCCCATCGTTGAAACCGGTAACACCGCATCAACGGCATGCTTACTAACAATCTCTTTCGCAATGTCTGCTGTTAATAACCACGATTGCTCACTAACATCACTAAATACTGGCTCATAGCCACAATTGAGTATTGCAATTACCGTTGCAGGAAAAGTAAAAGAGGGGACCAGTATACGAGCGCCAGATTTTAGCTCTAAACATTTAATGGCTAACTCTATCGCTGCAGTACCAGAGGAACAGGTTACAATACGGTTATTTGCCTTGGGGAAGAATTGAGCACAAAGACCTTGCTCAAGCTCTTTAATGAGTGGTCCGAAATTGCTGTACCAATGCTGTTTATCGGTACGTTGTAGGAACCTTGCCAACTGATAGTATTCAGGCATATCGGGTATCAAATACGATATTTTCTGTCTTGCGGTTATATCACCATCCATACAATACTCCAGTTGTAGTATCTATAGCTGAAGTGACTATAGCTGTAATCGCTATGCCCGCCCTGCCACATCAAGATATTGATCTGTTTTCTTTTTGCTTAACCCCAAACGTAGACATTCTTTTTTCAATTCATTAGATCGTGATTCACATTTCCCAACAACATTTTGATAAACTGACATCAATTCAGATAATTCAATTTTTATTGCCTGTTTATCCACTGCTGTGCAGCGCGTACTGTTAGCGTACTCCATAGCACTCTGTACCTGCGCTCTAACTCTGTCGTCAACATTCAGCAACTCATGATATCGTTGCATATCCAATGCCAATACCAGGTCACCCCTTAACACACTAAGCTCACCAATCGAATTCATAACACCCCTTCTACTGACAACGCAACCTAAGAAGTTTCAAAAATTTGGTTAGCTTCATCCTTAATACCTTCCCAACCCGTTTTAATCTCTCGCACAAGGCCAATGACTTCATCAACAATCGCTATATCATTATCCATCGATGCTTCAAACAATCGTCGACCCATATAGTCATATAATGCATCAAGGTTTTCTGCTACCTCCCCACCTTTTTCTTTATCCAGGAAACTCTGAAGCCCACCGATAATATTAATCGCCCGGCCCAACGTTTCCCCTTTACCGGAAAAATCTTTCCGCGCCATGCAACCTTTTGCCTTTGCCATACTTTCAATAGCGCCATCATAGAGCATCTGAATAAGCTGATGAGGGTTAGCTCCCTCAACGCCTGTTTGCTTATTCACCGCAGCATATTGACTGGCTGCTTTATTTACGTACATGGTGTTCTCCTAAATCAGTCACTACATTAATAACTCAATCAATTGATCAACTACTCTTTAGGCTATTTGTTTGCATTATTAAGTGCATCAAATTGCTGCTTTATAAAATCACCGGTGCTGTTAAATTGCGCCACAATAGCATCCATGACTGAAAATTGTCGTCGAAGCCTTTCTTCTACAGAGGTCAAACGATCCGCAAGGGCTGCTCGTTGCTCAGTAATATCAACAAGCTGCGCTTTAAATGTCGTTTCACGAGTGGGAATAACCCCGCCAGACTTCAAAAACTGATTCAACACTACATCCATATTTTTAGCGACACCGTCATCGCCAGCGATAAGGTTGGCAACTTCATCAAACTCTTCATCCAACGCTTTAGACAATACAGTACTATCTAGTTTTAGTTCGCCTTCTTCGCCTACTGTGATGCCAATTCTCGCCAAACTTGTATAGGTATCATTAGCGGCATCGCCAGTAACCGTTTGAAGCGCTCGTCGCATCTGCAATTCTACAGATCGCGCAGTGACATCCCCGGTTAATAAACCCGCCTCCTTCTTTTCTAAGTCAACCGCTGTTAGAAATTCATAGGTCTGGTTAAATGCGTTAAAGGCATCAACAAAACTGGAAATTTTATCTTTTACATCAGCAATATCAGATGCAACATTTAAATCATGAATATTACCAGGATCAGCAGATACCGCCGTTAAGGTTACTCCGGAAATCACCCCAATAAATACATTCGTGGCGCTAGATGCCGTAAAACCATCCACCTTAATGGATGCATCTACCGCTAAATCCAATGAATTAAGGTTTGCGTTAATTAATGCCGACAATCCAACGTCATCCGTATCGTTGCCATCTGCATCACCGGTTACCGTTACCGTAAACCCATTATCCTCCCCCGTTTTATCCGAAGTAAGCACAAGTTTTGAAACGGTTTGCCCCGCATTTAGCGGGTCGTCTACAGTTAATATACTGGCTGTGACGCCTTTATTGTCCGCTGCATCATTAATGGCATCACGAATCCCTATTAATGAATTATTATCCCCTCCTGAAATGGTTACGCTAAAGGATTCAGCACCCACGCCAATAGTAAGATCTCCGGCACCGACAATGGCAGCAGAATCAGCATAATCCCCAGAGTTCATCTTCTGGGCGCTAGCCAAAGCGAGTACTTCAATATCGGTAGAACTGGGAACAGCAGCATTTGATGCATCGGCTGTGAACACGCTATCTTGACTGGAAGTGGCGGTTCTAGAAGAGAAGTCTTTAAGGGAAGTAAGCCCGCTTAAGGCACTTTGAAAACTGCTCAGCGCACCTTTTAGCGAAGAGTAGGCAGAGATATCCGCTTGAAGCTGAATTTCCTTCAAGTCTAAACGGCTCTTGACGGGAGCCTCTTCAGCAGCAGTTAAGGTTTTGACTAACAGGTCAACATCAATACCTGAGCCTAACCCTCCAACCTGAATTGTCGCCATGATAATACCTCAAATATAAGGACGCTATACTTCTATATCGTCCGATTCCTGTACTCCTTTATAGTAGCAGTGAATTAAATTGCAAATATTAGACCAACTTAATTAGGTTTGACCCTAAGTTTGCTTAGGTCGTGCCGTTACGCTTTTGATTGAATCAATATACCGCCATTTGCCAATGAGTCGCCGCTTCTAATGGCATCTGACATTCGCACGAGATCGTCCGGTGGTATTTGCCGAATCACTTCTTTTGTTTCTTGATCAATTACAGTAATGATCACCCGGTTATCCTTTTCCGCCATCTCAAAATTAAGCGTACGCTGATTGTCTTGCATAAACGCTTCAACTTCAAAAATCGCCTCAGAAACCTCCTTTTTCTGCTCCTCATTGAGAACCTGAGCATCCTCCTTAGCAACAGGAGGTCCATCAGCAACAGTATCAATGTCAGTGACATTTACCCTCGCGTTCACCTCAGAGGCACCCTTCACCGTCGCAGACGGTATTCCCATATCAACACCGGACGAAGCTTTCTCCACCGGCATAGCGTCACGCTTTGCCGGTGGAGCAGTAGGTTTGTCAGGCCTAACGGTTCTAGACCCAATGGATGAAGTGTCATTATTGATCATACCATCACCTTTCCAATACAAACGCGAGCGCCCAAGGGGGTTAACCTCGGGGCTCGCTTTTACGTTGCTGCACGTCCTTGTGCGACTATTCCTTGTTTGCCTTATCTCAGGCGCCTATTCTAAAAGGATTTTACCCTAATAGAGATAGCGCTTGCTGTGGTAAGGCGTTCGCTTGAGCGAGAACCGAGATGCCTGCTTGCTGCAATACTTGGTTTTTAGACAATGCTGCTGTTTCCGACGCAAAATCCGCATCCAAGATTCGAGAGTTCGCAGCAGACAGTGATTCAGATACACTGGATAAGTTACGAATCGTTGATTCAAAGCGGTTTTGTACCGCACCCAAATCAGCTCGGAAGGAGTTAACTTGAGCAAGGGCACTATCCACCGATTCGATGGTGATATTCGATGCAGCTACCGTTGTAACATCAGCATTCGAAATAGCACCGACAGCCTGCAAGTTATCATCCGATGTGTCGGTATTCAGGAACCCAAGCCCCAAAGCCAACGTATCTTGTGCAGAGATGGTCACCTCACCAACTTTCAAATCAGCGGTTAAGTTCCCTGCGGCAAAAACATCCGCAGTACCGCCACCAAACAGAACATCAGCATCAGCCGCCGCCGCAGTATCAACCAATATGTCTCTACCATCTGAAGCTGTCAAAATTAGTTGTCCGTCATTATTTATACTAGCAGCTACACCCGTAACATCTGACTTAGCATTAATAGCCGTCGTTAACGCGCCATCACTATCGTTCTTCAGAACATCAACAGGTCCAACATCCACTCCATTAATAGTCAGGCCACCATTTGCCAGCGTGCCCGCGCCCACATTTGCATTGGCTGCGTTCGCTGGTGCTACACCAGCATCTTCATAATCATACGTTGTTGTTGCTGTTGCATAAATACCTTCGGTCCCTGCAACGCCATCCTGACGCAAACTATTAATCCGATCTGCTAAGTTTTTTGCCTGACCCGAACCATAATCTACAGCAGAAGTATTCGCCAAATTTGCTGCGGTAGCGGTATTAACGTTGCCACCATTTGCAGTTGAAAGAGCATCAACGACATCTCCACCACCCGCTTGGATAGTGAAAGTAGCTCCACTTAATGCAGTACCAGCAACAGTACCCACTGAATCCGTTGTTGTCTGAACCGCACCAGGCTGAGATCCTAGCGCACTCGCCCTTGCATCAACACCAGCAACACTAATCGTTTGATTAGCATTCGCTCCAATGTGAAAGTTCAAGCTGTCCTTGCTTCCATTTAAAACACTAGTGCCGTTAAATTCAGTGGTGCTGGAAATCCGGTCAATCTCTGCAACCAGCTGACTAACTTCTGCCTGAAGTGATTCACGGTCAGACGCACTGTTCGTATCGTTCGCTGACTGCACCGCCAGATCACGTATACGTTGAAGCGCAGTACTAACTTCCGTCAGCGCTCCTTCAGTTGTTTGAGCGAATGATATACCGTCATTAGCATTACGTACCGCCACATTTAAACCACGAACTTGGGTGGTAAAACGATTGGATATTGCTAAGCCGGCTGCGTCATCTTTTGCTCCGTTGATACGAAGACCAGAAGACAGACGCTGAAAGGATGTTTGCAAATCACCCTGAGATCGACTCAGGTTTCTCTGCGCGTTTAATGAAGATACGTTTGTATTAATGGACAGTGCCATGGTGGTCTCCTGCTATGTTCTTTCCGACCTCAGCTTAATCGCCATGAGGATACGAGATTCTCCTGGCCTCTGCTGAGAGACCTGAAAGACTAATTTGCCTACAAGAATCTTATCGGCGCAGGAAAAATAACCTTTAGAGATTTCGTAACTCTTTTTATGGAAAGTTTTTTTAACAGAAAACTTTTTTATTATAACACCTTGTTTTATCTACATTTTATCTATATCCATTAAATTATCATGTTTAGCCTAAATTTTGTAGGTTTCGTGTAGGAAGGGGCTTTGCCCCTTATTCTCCTAGGAAACCAATCAACTATCTGTACTCACCGTTCTATTTATGCCTTTCCTTTTAACCCTTACTTTTAACCTTGCAGTAGAGACAGTATTTGTTGTGGCAACCCATTGGCTTGTGCCAATACAGAAATACCCGCTTGTTGTAACACTTGATTTTTCGACAGCTCCGCCGTTTCTGCAGCAAAATCAGCATCTAAGATTCGAGAGTTCGCAGCGGCGAGTGACTCTGAGATACTCGACAGATTTCGAATCGTCGATTCAAAACGGTTTTGTATCGCACCGAGCTCACCTCGGATGCCGTTAATCTGATCCAGTGCGCTATCCACTGACTCTATTAACGTGTTTGCAGATTCCCTTGTTGTCACATCAGCATTTGCGATGGTACCAACGGCTTGAATATTATCTTCAGACCCAGTTGCGGCTAAGCCAGCTACATCCAAACCAAGTTCATCGTTATTGGTTCCGGTGAAGTTAAGCGTGTCTTGTCCGGTTACCGTGATTCGGCCCGATATCCTTAAATTTGTTAAGTCATCACTAAAACGATCCAACAATGACTCGTCACCGCCGCCAAATAAGTCATTGGTTACTCCTGCAGACGATGTACTAACAATAATGTCGCGACCATCTGAGGCATCCAATACAAGTTCGCCATTTCTATCTACGGTTGCCGTAACCCCGGTGATATCCGATTTTGCATTAATTGCAGTAATTAACGTCCCGGATGCATCGTTTTCCTGAAAATTAACGGGGCCAATATCAACACCATTAATGGTTAAATCTCCATTTTCTAATACACCTTGACCCACATTCGTATCTGGCGCGTTAACGGTATCCACAGCACCCGCATAATCTGCAGCGGCAAGATCACTACCTCTAAAGCTCGTCGCTGCAGTCGCATATACCCCTTGTAAGGACTCCTCTCCTCCCAACCGAACAGCATTAACTCGCTCCGCAATCGCTTTAGCTAAACCGCCACCATAATTATCATCAAATCTATCCAGTAGAAATGCAGTATCTACGGTAGAGATATTACCGCCATAAACGGTATCGGTAATATCAACCGCATCAGCCGCACTAACACTATCTAATCGAATAGAGAAATTGGAAATCTCTTGCGCAATAGCTAAGGCCCCTGACTCCTGTATACCTTGGGTGCCAACATCGATACCTGCATCAAGAAAATCTACTCGATCACCCGTTGACTGAACCATACCTGGCTGTGAACCCAGCGCACTGGTCTTAGCGTCCACCCCGCTCACCGATACTGTTTGGTTTGCGTTTGCACCAATCTGAAAACTCAACGTCGCGTTTGACCCATCCAGCACCGGGCGATTGTTAAACGTTGTCGTCTGGGCAATACGTTCAATTTCCGCCACCAACTGCGAGACTTCTGCCTGTAGAGACAAGCGATCCGATGCACTGTTAGTATCGTTGGCAGACTGAACACCAAGATCGCGCATTCGTTGTAACGCTGTTGAAATCTCTTCCAAGGCACTTTCTGTAGTTTGCGCAAATGAAATACCATCATTAGCATTTCGCACCGCAACGTTTAGTCCTCGAACTTGCGTGGTAAACCGGTTTGATATGGCAAGACCCGCCGCATCATCTTTGGCACTGTTAATCCTCAAACCCGACGATAATCGCTGAAGGGAAGTTTGTAACGCACCTTGTGATTTATTCAGGTTTCGCTGTGCGTTTATTGACGAAATATTGGTATTTATAATCTGTGGCATGATGCTATCTCCTAACTGCCATCCCTCTTGATCTCGACATTTATTGCCTTATATGATCTGGGGAAAGTAAAATTATTTTTTCAAAAAGCGTATCGTTCAATATTGAGTGCTGTCATTCGTTCTATTTTTATGACTATTAGCGCTAACATGAAGTACGAGTGCTTATGATTTTTCTCATACTAACCTCCCCGCCATGCGCCAATGTTTTTGAAAAAACATTGACCAAAGGATTTTTTGGCTGCTCTACCCATTCGTTGTTTCTTAATATTTTTTATTTTAAATTCAATCATTTTATTTATCATCATCGTATAAATTGAAACAGTGATAGCCCTTGGATTTGCACAAAACTTTGTTGGGCCGCCTGGAGTGCTACCGACTGTTTATTTAGATCGGTAATGGCTGAGGCGTAATCCAAGTCTTCTACAAGAGACAATGAACTTTGTGCCTGAACCACAATATTTTGGTTAATGGTTTTCTCACTTTCGATAACGTTAAGTCGCGTACCGACAGAAGAGCGCCCTTGGTTTAAATGATCCAAAGCTTGATCTAAATTAATCAAGCCGTTATTTAATCTGTCTGTCATTTGCGCTTGTAATGTCGACGACTGATCCGATGCTCGTAATGCATCAATGGAATGCTGCAATGTGGTGAATATATCTTGGCTACTACTAGGCTCAACCGTAAAGGTATCGCCCGCCTCAACCAGACCGTTTATATGTATCTGCACACCACTAAATTCAATATTTGCGCCATCCACATAACGTGGCGAGTCCGTCGCGGGCACAGCCGGTAACGCGGGTATCACTTGCCCTGTATTCGCACCATCCACACGGTAAGATTTAACGCCCGAAGCATTACTAAAAATCGAAACCGTATAGGTATCTGTTATATAAGCCGCCTTATCAATGACACTGCCACTACTAATCACACCAAGCCCTGTATTTGCACTACTACCAAGTGTCTGAAAAGTGCCGTTTCCCGTCGGGATTTCAGAGAATATTTCTGATCCTGAAAAATTTGTTTGAATTTCAAGGCTGGAATTCACATCAACAAACTGCTTCCCTTGATCTCCGTTATAAATAAAATTCCCAGCAATATCTTTGGTGTATGGAACCGTGTTTGTTGCATAACCAGAAAAGATATACTCACCTGTTGAGGTTTGTGTATTCGCAAGACTTAACATTTCTTCTAATCTAGACTCAATTTCTAACGCTAGTGAATTGCGATCTTGTGAATTTAGAGAACCATTGGAACCTTGCAACAAAAGGTCTCGTGTTCGGTTTAATATATCCGTCACGCTGGTTAACGAGCTTTCTACAACTTCCAGCTTGGTTTGTGCCGTTTCACCATTACTCACATATTGTTCGGAGGTTTGAATAAGTTGTTTGATGCCTAGCGCTATGCCTGCACCAATAGGATCATCAGACGGTTTAATAATCCGCTTACCTTCGGCTAACTGAAGCTGCGTGGTATTAAGCTTCGCCTGCTGATCCAGCATAGAATTCAAGCCGGTGTTATAAATATGTGACGTTGATATTCTCATTTTATCTCACCCCCTCTCTCATCCTATCGCACCGAATTCAGTAACGTATCAAACAATTCTGTTGATACTTGGATAATGCGCGCTGATGCTTCGTAAGCCTGCTGAAACTTCATCAGATCGGCAGCTTCTTCATCTAAATTGACACCAGAAACCGCCTCTCTTTGCGCTACGGTTTGCCGTAACACACTTTCTGACGCTTCTTGCCCTATCAACGAATCTCTTGTTCGTGTACCAACACCACCAACCGTCTGGGCGTAAGAACCTTGAAAGCTAGTCGTGCCGTTTGACATGGTTTTTGCTGCCTGCAAATCGGCAAGCAATAGCGCATTGCGATTATCACCTAGACCTGATGCGTTATACGCAATCGTTACGATATCTCCAGCTGCAGGCGCGCCATTCACAACTACTTCATATCCAGGGGTTAAACCTGCATTGGCTAATATGTTATTGGGTTCATCAGGATTAAACGCAACAGGCGCACCAGTAACCAAAGCGGGCGCTGCGGGATTTGATACGTCATACACATCATAAGTTGATGCAGTTACAAATCGAATTTCATAAGGGGGACTTAACTGCAAGGGTGCCGTTGTAAAGTCTGCCGTACTAACATCCGTCACCTGCACTACATCAATCTTAACGGAGCCCGTATTGGAGAACGGTGCTGTAGCGTTAATGGGTAACCCAGCAGCAACTTCACTGGTGTTGGAGATTTCTGCATCAATAGTCGAAGCACCAAAACGTGTTGGAGTAATTAGATATAAATCACCGTCTGCAGGAGCGCCGTTCAAGAAATTAATCGAAAACCCCTCCCCCGCAAATGCTACCGTTGCAGGAGTCACTGCTGGCGCGGCGATGGTTGAAACTACCGTATTATTGGCGGTTTCACGTAAGGTATAGTTGCCTGTGGTGGCGCTATATCGCAGCTCATAGTTATTCGCGCTGAGTCCATTGGTATCATCAATGGTTACTGACAAAGAGGTATTGCCACTATTGGTTGAGCTTACTGATACACGGGAGACCTCGGATAAGCTTGCATTGATGTCGCTAAAAAACTCTCGACCTAAATTTCCATTAAGATCAACACCTAATTGATGCTGACTATTAAATGCATCAGAAATCGCAAGCCCCATACGACCCACTTCATTAAACACCGGATCGATTAACTGCTCTCTTACTTCAAGCAATCCACCAAGGCGACCGCCTCCTAAACCTTGGCCAATTAACACCGTATTACTACCGGACGTTAATGATATTTCATGACGGGTAACGCCAGACATAGTACTGCTTGCACTTAATGTAAATGATTGAACACCAACAACCAGAGCTTGCCCTGTCCCTAATGTCACGCTTACCGTGCCATCGGTATTGCTGATGGTACTGATGCCCACCAATTCAGATAGCTCTCTTAATTTTTCTTCGCGTGCATCCAATAGATCATTGGGGCTACCACCAACACCACCGTTGGCACCTGAAGTTTGAACAGCATTATTGAGATCGGCGACCTGCGCAGCTATTGCAGTAATTTGTGCCGTGGTGCTTTCTAAATCGGCATTTAGTGTATCGTTCTGTAGCGCTACCTGGGAATATACCGAATTAAATCGATTGGCTAACGCCTCACCTTCACTGATTAATACCTGGCGAGCCGGTACTGATGCAGGATCATTTGACACATCACTCACCGCGTCAAAGAAATTTAATAATGTCGGGGTGATTGCTGTGGCATCATCACCTAGCAATGTATCAACACGAACCGCATATTCGTAATAAGCACTAAAGGATGAATTATTTTGTGTATCACGGCGCATTTGCTCCGTAATAAAGTCATTGGAAATTCTCTGAATACCACTGACACTCATACCTGTGCCAAAAAACTGCCCGCCAAACATATCCGCTTGATTCGTTCCGAATTGAACACTTTGACGGCTATAACCAGCAGTATTCACATTGGCAATATTATGCCCCACGGTGCCAAGCGCAGTTTTCTGCGACACCAGTGAAGATACTGCAATGTTCATTAAATCTGCCATAACCAATCGTCTCGGATCAATATTTGCCGCTATGACTAGTTTCTGTCGCTACTACTAAGCCTTGATACGATACTTGCAATCTTCTTGCCATAATTCGGGTCAGTTGCATATCCGGCTTGTTGTAGCTGAAAACCCCAGTCTTTTGCCGTGTTAGTGTTCTCTAACGCGTGCTTATAACGAGGGTTATTTTTAAGGAAGGAAATATAATCTTGAAACGCTGCATCCATGCTTTTGTAAGATCTAAAATCTGCCGTTTCTTTGGCGGCAATACCATCTTTGTATTCTAGTGTTTTTACGGTTGCTTTATCACCTTCCCAGTTATGACTGGATTTGATGCCAAAGAAATTTAATGAAGACTTTCCATCATTCCCTTTAATAATATGATTACCCCAACCGGTTTCCAACGCGGCTTGTGCAACAATAGCATTAACATCAATACCTAATTCACTCGCCGCTGCTTTAGCGTAAGGGGTAATCACCTCAACAAATGCCGCAGCAGTTGGGAATGCATGTCGCAAAACTGACGCGATGGAAGTGGATTCTGCAGATGCTGTCGGTAACGCAGGTATGCCAAATGACTCGGAAATGGAATTTGAATTGAGATTTGAATTGGAAGCCACTTTGTCTGTGGAGATCCCTGAGGGTTGCATATTGCTATTTTTAACGTCGCTATCTTTAGCACTGCTACCTTCAACATTCTTTCCCCAAGCAACTGTCCGAACGCGTTCAAGTGGCAATACATATTCTGTTTTCTTTTCTGGTAAAGCATAACCTCTTTGTTTCACATCAAGAGGCAAAATTTTATTTTCCATTTCCCGGTTTAATGGAAAACCCAACGCTGCGGTATCGGGGGGTATTTTCTGTTGATCGCCGCCAACACCTCGCATTTGCCGGATAATAACATCCGCTAAACCAATACCTTTACCTTCGGCCATAGTTAAACTGATTTGTTGATCGTACATGCCTTGATAGAATTCCGTTTCTTTGCTGTTAAGCGGGTTATCTTCACCAAACATACTATTAGCTTCTCTCATGCTTTTCAGCATCATATTGAGAAACACGCCTTCCAGCTGCTTGGCAACCGCTTCTAAAGCTTGATCATCATTATTCTTGGCACCCGTACGCAGTTTCTGAAATCCAGAAACATCGTTATAACCGTGTGTGCTGCTAAGGTATTTATTATCCATGTTAACTGAGACTAAATCACAACAATTTCAGCACGTAACGCGCCGGCTTGTTTAAGCGCTTCGAGAATAGCCATCAAGTCTCCTGGTGCTGCACCAACCCGGTTTACTGCTCTAACAATTTCTGCCAGAGATATGCCAGGTTCAAACAAAAACATTCGGTTATCACCTTGCGTTACACCCAACTCAGACTCATCCGTAATAGCGGTTTCACCATCACCAAAAGCATTCGGTTGCACCACATTTTTATTCTCAGCAATGGTTACAATCAAACTTCCATGACTAACTGCTGCAGGTGACACCTGAACGTTCTTTCCAATAACGATCGTACCTGTTCGGGAGTTAATGATGATTTTTGCAGTGGGTTCTGCAGGTTTTATTTCCAGATTTTCTAGAACAGATAAAAATGTCACTCTATGAGAAGGATCCCGAGGAGATGAAACCACAATGGATGTTGCATCCAATGACTTCGCTACTCCGGGCCCTAGCAATCGATTAATTTGCTCTGTAACACGTTTCGACGTAGTAAAGTCTGGCTGATGCAAATTAAACGTTAAAGTACTTGCATTTACAAAAGGATTTGGCCCCGCCCGCTCTACACTCGCACCATTTGGAATACGCCCCACACTGGGAACATTAACCGTGATTTTTGATCCATCGCTACCTTCCGCACCAAATCCACCAACAACCAAATCACCTTGGGCTAAGGCATATACCTTTCCATCTGCACCTTTTAATGGTGTCATTAATAGCGACCCACCTCGCAGGCTTTTAGAATTACCAATTGAGGATACGGTTATATCAATAAGTTGACCGGGTTTTGCAAACGGAGGGAGTTTTGCATGGATAGCCACTGCAGCCACATTTTCCAATTTGGGGTTAAGGTTATCCGGTACCGAAATACCAAATTGCGACATCATATTTTTAAAGGTTTGCGTGGTAAATGGTGTACCACTGGTTTTATCGCCTGTTCCATTTAACCCGACAACCAGACCATAACCGATCAAAGGATTGGAGCGTACGCCCTGTACCTGCGTAATATCTTTTAAACGGTCAGCCTGTGCCGTCTGACTAACGACACCCCATAACGAAATACAGCAGACAACAACCAATAACCGACGTAATAACTTATTTTTGGATACGCTCATGTTGTCACCTTTCCTCAAAATGGCCAGTATTTGCCAGTAAAGAACTCAGACAACCAACCTTGACGTTGTGCATTCGCTAGTTGTCCTTGCCCACTATAAGTGATTCTTGCATCTGCTAACCTCGTGGATAACACGGTATTATCTGGATTTACATCAGAGGCTCGTATAATGCCCTCTATGCGAATAAACTCATCGCCTTCGGAAAACGTCATCCATTTTTCACCTCGAACCACTAAGTTACTGTTACTTAATACATCAATGACAGTCACTGTAATACTACCGCTCAGCTGATTGCTCTGATCTGCGCTCGCATCCCCTTCAAATTCTCGTTTATTTGATGTGGTTGTTGTTGGTGTTAATGAAACGTTGTTGTTAATAAACCCCGGTAAGGTAAATTTTGGCACAGAACCCAACAAGGATGTCACAGACATATCATTAGCGTCATCTTTGGTGATTTCTGTTTTTGTGGATTTTTTGGTAGAGGTTTTTTCTTCCAATAAAATAGTAACAATATCCCCAACGCGTCTTGCTCGCTTATCTTCCCATAATGCAACACCAGAGCCACTAGCATATATAGAACCCACAGAGTGCATACTAGGGCTAGGAATTATTGGAGCAACTGGCGCATAGCGAGGGTCATTTGGCGCGGGCGGCTGTACTGAACAGCCAAGAACAACCACAAAAAACATTGAGACCGTTAAAAACCGAACAAAACGAGACGCTCCCTGCCTTAACTGCTTTATGATTGTTGATATAGTCATTGTCTTTTCCTCGTTTATAGATTTTGACTCGCGTATTGCAGCATTTGATCAACGGTAGAGATAACCTTCGAGTTCATCTCATAAGCTCGTTGTGTTTCAATCATATTCACCATTTCTTCAACAACATTAACATTAGAGCCTTCTATTGCTCCCTGTATTAAAGTACCGAACCCACCCTGCCCAGCCTCACCTTGAACCGGTGCGCCGCTTGCAGCAGTTTCACGAAAAAGGTTTCCACCTTGAGCCTCCAATCCTGCTGGATTAGAAAAATCCGCCAGTGTCAAGTTGCCTATTTGCGTCGTTGTTCCCGTTGCTGCATCAACAACACCAACAACACCATCCATTCCAATAGTAATCGTCTGGGTTCCATCAGGAATCGTTATCGCAGGATCAATGGTTAGGCCTTGCGCGTTTACTAGTTGCCCAGCATTATTGAGCTGAAATTGCCCGTCACGAGTATAAGAAACAGACCCATCTGGATTAAGCACCTGAAAAAAACCACGGCCATTAACGGCAACATCCAATGCCTGCTCCGTAATTTCAATATTGCCTTCGGTAAATTGTTTTTGTGTGGCGACAACTCGAACACCCGTTCCTAACTGCAAACCTGATGGCAATTCTGTATTTTGCGAAGATTGCCCGCCCGGTTGACGATCAATTTGATACAACAAATCTTGAAAAGCAGCTCGATCACGCTTAAAACCGTTGGTTGATACGTTGGCCAAGTTATTGGATATTGTTGTTAGCCGGGTGTTCTGAGCACTTAATCCAGATTTACTCACCCATAATGCACTGTTCATAACACTCTCCTATCAACACCTTTTTTGGCGCTTTTATTCATTATTGATTAACCCTGCATGATCCGTGCCGCAGCTTCATCATTACTTTTTGCGTTTTCCATCATCTTTATATTCATTTCAAACAGTCGAGATGCAGAAATCATGTCTGTCAATTCACCAACAGAATTCACGTTGGATCCTTCCAAAACACCACTAACCATAGTGACGCCGATGTCAGCATCCAACTCGCCGGCATTTTTATCCTTTAAGTGAAATAATCCATCAAGCCCCTTATCTAGCAATCCATCACTGGCATTCACTAGTTTTAAACGGTCAATTTGTGTTAACGCCAATGGATCTTCACCTAAGCCTCGAATGGAAATAGTGCCGTCCGTACCGATAACCAATTTTTCATATTCTGGTAAAAAAATCGGGCCACCATTTCCCATCACAGGTAACCCAGCACTCGTGGTAATAATACCTTCACTTGTACGCTTAAGGTCACCCGCCCTTGTGTAGGCTTCTTTCCCTTCCGGTGTTTGCACGGCAAACCAACCTTTGCCGTTAATGGCAACATCTAAATCTCGACCGGTTGTAATATAAGAGCCTTCTGTCGTGTCTGTCCCTGGACGCTCAGACATCGCGTAAGCTCGACTCGGCAGCTCACCACCAAACACGGCCATCGTGCGATACTGGTTATAATCTGACTTAAACCCCGTCGTTGACGAATTGGCCAAGTTATTCGCACGCACTGTCATCGACGTCATTGCTTCTTTGGCGCCTGTCATCGAGATATACAGAAATTTATCCATTACTTACCCTGCTATATTTGGAATCATTACTCGCAATCAACATATTGTGCGTCATGATCCTGACTTAATATGGTTAATAGAGAGTAATCTGCAAGGACTTTGCCAACTATCCATTAATCGAAAGCTAGTTCGAAAATAAACAGAAAATTAAAAATGAGGGGAAAGAAAAAGGAAATATATAAAATTCACATGCTAGATATACAGCGCCAAATAAACCGGCATTATATTCCGGTTTATTTGGAAAAATACTGTTATCTGATTTGAAGAATCGTTTGTGTTATCGCATTGGCAGTTTCAATGGATTTTGCGTTAGCCTGAAAGTTTCGCTGCGCCGTTATCAGCCCTACTAACTCAGCAGTAAGATCCACGTTAGATTGCTCTAGAGCTCCCGACCGAATTAACCCAAACGTGCCGGTTCCAGACTCGCCCGGCAATGCTTCGCCGGAATTTGTTGTTTGTGACCAAGACGTATTACCGACTTGTGCTAAACCTTGGTTATTGGGGAATCGAGCCAGTGCTATTTTCCCAACAGCCGTTGACTGACCGTTAGTATACGTCGCCCTAATAACGCCTGTATCGCTTACATCAAGCCCCGTCAATCGTCCAATTGCAAAACCATCTTGAGACAGTGCATTGACGGTAAACGCTGAAGCAAACTGCGTTGTATTACCTTGGTCATAGTGAAAAACAATTTGTTGCGTTCCATCAACACCCGCTTGCCACTCGGTAAGGTTGGCCCCCCCTGTGCCTAACGCTTCCGTAATGATCGGCGATGGGTTCGTTGGACTAACTGTTGGGTCAAACGTACCATTGGTTTCAAATTCTATAGTGGCTGACAGCGGCAATGAAGGGTTCCCCGCTTGAGCCAAATTACTTCCACCGGCAATATCTACTGGTTCATTATCAATGTAATGAAACATATGCCACTCATTGCCCGTTGCTGAACCCGCATTTTTAATATAATACACCGTTGCAATATGACTCTCGCCTTGTGAATCAAATATATTCGCCGAGGTCGAGCGACTATAGGTAGCATTATCAGTTGGATTAAAATTCGTAATATCCAAAGCTGGAACATCCGATGGTAAGTTTATGCCAAGTGTCACCTGTCCTGTTTGCTGTGGTACACCTGCCGACTCAGGTAAGCGTAAATTTTGCGTACTGCTTAATGACGTCGACTGCACGGTGCCATCGTTCTCGTTTACGGGAAACACTTGTAATAGCTGACCTGATGTATTCACCACATTTCCACTTGAATCTACACCAAACGCTCCAGAACGAGTAAACACTCTTTCAGAGCTCCCTTGGTTAGGCGCCATTACAAAAAAACCTTCTCCGCTGATCGCAATGTCCAAGGTATTTGACGTAAAGTTCATATTACCCTGGGTAAACTGCTGGCTCACGGATTGTAATAACGTACCGTTACCTACCGCTGTACTTCCGCCTCCAAATGCAGATGAAGCAAAAATATCACCAAACTCAGCCCTGGAGCCTTTAAAGCCAGCCGTTGAAACGTTCGCAATGTTGTTACTAAGAACTTCAAGTTCTGATTGAGCGGCATTAAGCCCACTCAGTGCGGTATTAAATGACATGTTCTACTCCCTCCAATAACCGATAGGCTGCTTTACATTGCGGTTGAGATATACGTTGCATCATCAATAGCGCCATAAATTACCGTACCTGTTGAATACTGTTTGAGCTTATTTGGCCAAGGCCATTAAGATTTAATAACATGTCACCATTGTTGTTCACGATACTGACACTATTTACATTTGCATACATGCTGGTTCGCATTGCTTCTACTTCACCGGCAACACGGCCAGTTATGTCCATGGTATAGGCACCAACCGGCAATCGTTGGCCATTTTGATCGGTACCATCCCACTCAAAGGGCTCATCATCAGAAGATACAGAACCCACATTTACTTGTTTAACAATTTGCCCACTAGCATCTTTTATGGTGACAAGAACATCCGTTGCAGCAATACCATCTGGATGAATTACACCACTTAATGTGTTCGCCGCATCTAAATAACCCACGTTACCACTCACTAGCACATCCCGCCCTACCAACGCGGTAGCCTGAAGCGCTTGATTCGAGCGGTATAATCCGTTTAGTTCATCAATACCTTTATTAAGATTACCAATGCCTTCTACCGTACTGAACTGTGCCATCTGTGACAAAAATTCCGTTCCATCTTGTGGTTTTAAAGGATCTTGATTTTCCAATTGCGCCAGCATTAATTTCAGAAACATGTCTTGATCGGTTTCTTCCTTTTCCGCCTGCACATTATCAATGGACAGACCCGAAAGTGCTGAATTCTGACTGTCTACTCCGCTGATACTCATTGCTTTTCTCCCCTGTGCTCTTACAATAAGAGCATTAGGTATGTAAATGTGTTTAGTGTCTCGTTATAAACCTAGCTATCGGCCTAACTACTGCCCTAACTGTAATACTCGCTGCATCATTTCTTTGGCAGATTTCATCATGTCTGCGTTGGTTTGAAATGAACGAGAGGCACTGATCATGTTAGTCATCTCTTCCACCACATTGACATTAGGATAAGCAACATAGCCATCATCATTTGACATTGGATGGTGAGGCTCATACCGCAGTTGATAAGGTGCATCACTTTCTACTATGCCAGCAACTCTAACGCCACCGCCCGCATCTAACCCGTTGTTAAATGCAAAAGAGTCTTTCTTTAATTCGTTTTGAAACTGGGTGGCAAACACTGGCTGCCGTGCCCGGTAAGTATCGCCCATGTTACTGCTAACACTTTCTGCGTTGGCGATATTGGAACTCGTCGTATTTAAGCGAACGGTTTGTGCGCTCATGCCGCTACCGGCAATATCAAATACATCCATCAATGACATGTTTATTCTCCCCGAATTGCGTTCATCAAACCGCGAATCCGGCCATTGACGAAAGTAAAGGATGTAGTTCTTTCTTTTTGAAGATCTACCGTATTGCCATCAATGGAGGGCTGAATTTCTGAGCGATACTGCAACCCATTAATAGAGTCAGCACTCAGCAAACCGTTGGCATGACCGTTGTTTGAGGAGTTCATCGGCAAACTTCCACCAGGCTTTCCTGTCATTGACTTCAACACTTGTTGGAAATCAATGTCTCTTGCCTTGTAACCAGGAGTATCGGCATTAGCAATATTGCTTGCCAATACTTTTGCTCGCTCGGATCTAAGAGTAAGGGCATCATCATGTACACCAAATGCTTTGTCGAAACTGATTGCCATAACACCACCCTCTTTCTTTTTACACCAAACGTTAATTAATTAGTGAGGCTCCATCCTTGGAGAATTGTCCTTTTCCTCATCCTCGCAATAAATAATGCAACCGGTGTGCCAACAAACAAGATAACGTTTGATTTTCTATAACCAACGTTTTTTTTATCAAATTATCTGCGATTTGATAAAAAACCAAGAGTTGATGAGGCAAGGATACGAACGATGCGGGAAAAGCGGCAGGTTAATAGGCAAAATTATGGCAATAGAGGAGGCAAAGATTTTCCGGGGCGGCTATTTTTTCCTATATACAACACCTGGCGTATAATACCGAACTTCAAAATAGTCGTTCAGACCTCGTGGGGTTTCTGACCCGCCTAAAAACAAGTAACCTCCTGGTTTTAATACTCCGTGAATATTCCTTAAAATCTTATTTTGCAATTCTGATGAAAAATAGATAAGTACATTCCTACAAAAAACCACGTCAAAACGCCCCAATCCCGAAAAACTTTCTTTTAAATTCAGTTGCTTAAATTCAACACGGCGTTGTATTTCGGGTTTAATCTTCCATTGACCCTGATGGTTCTCCGAAAAATATCGATTTAGGCGCTCATTCGACATACCTCGATTAAGCGCCAACATTTCATACACACCCGATTTTGCTTGATCCAGTATTTCGGTACAAATATCGGTAGCAATAATAGACACATCTTTAATAGGTTTTGTTGAATTTCTTTTTTTGAACTCTTCCGCACATATTGAAATGGTATAAGGTTCTTGCCCTGACGAGCTTGCGGCACACCAAATATTTACCGGCTGCCCAGATTCAGCTAACTCCGACAACAATGTATCCCCAAAAAACTCAAACGGATGTCGGTCACGAAACCACAAGGTTTCGTTTGTCGTCATCGCATCAATCACTTTTTGCTTTAGCGGATCTTTTCCTGCTCGATCTATCTTACGTACAAGATCAGATAACGATGCAATATCATTATCTCGTATAATCCGCCTTAATCGACTATCTATAAGGTAGTTTTTATTCTCACCTAAGACAATACCGCAATTTTTTTCTAAAAACGCACGAAAGCTACGGTATTCACTATCGCTATACGCCGAAGCTTGTCCTGTTTTAAATACCATCGTTATGCATCCACACCCAGTACCGTATCAATTCTAGTTTGCACGAGTGTTGCAAGCTCATCCGGTTTGAACTTCGCTAAAAAGTCATTTGCCCCCACTTTTTCAACCATTGCCTGGTTAAAGATACCGCTAAGGGAGGTATGCAAGACAACATATAAACTCGACAGTCTTGGGTCATCCCGAATTGAAGCCGTTAGCGTATAACCATCCATCTCGGGCATTTCAATATCAGAAATCAATAAGACATATCGATCCGCCGGATCGATGCCCTCTTCCACCAATGCTTTTAAGTGGTCAAGCGCTTGCTTACCATCGTTCACTACATGCGTGTTGATCCCCAATTTTTCCACACAACGCTTAATTTGCTTTCGTGCAACACTGGAATCATCGGCAATAAGTACAGACAGTTCTTTTTGAACCGTTGTAGCAACCTTGTCCTCTTGAATAATTCCCTCACCAATCACCTCATTCATTGGCGACACTTCAGCAAGAATTTTTTCTACATCAATAATTTCGACAATTTTATTATCAACTTCTGTTACCGCCGTCAGATAATTATTCTTGCCCGTGCCCCGTGGCGGTGGGTGCACATCTTTCCAGTTAAGATTAACAATACGCTCTACACCTTTTACAAGAAAACCTTGTACCGCCATATTATATTCAGAAATAATAATAAAGCAGTCATCCATATCTTCTAAAGGTGCACTTCCCATCGCTAACGCCATATCCATTACGGAGATGGTTCCCCCACGGATATGAGCAATACCTCTCACCACCGGATTACGCTTAGGCAACTCAGTAAGCTTGGGGCACTGCAGCACTTCGCGAACCTTAAATACGTTAATACCGTACATCTGGGTTCCACCAAGCCTAAACAACAATAACTCCAATCGATTCTGTCCCACCAATTGGGTGCGTTGATCGACCGCATCTAAAACACCAGCCATAATTTGACTCCATCAGCCTGTAAGTCGGCACAAGCTTTGCTTAAGCTATTACTATCTTCTGAATAATTAGGTCTACACCAGCAAATATGTCATCAAATTGACTATATCGGGGCTTTTTGACAAAACTCATTCAGAAAACTGTCACATACTTTTGAGCATAGGCGAAAACAGTTAAATGAACAGATTCCGCGTAAATTTAATACGACGCAAAGCATTACTTATCATTGCCTCTTATACCGCCATTATCTGCGGCACATTTATTACGCCGCTTGCCGCCAACGCGGAAAAGCATGTTGAAAACTATACGGAAACTAATCCGAAAACCAATCCAGAAGAAAGCACCGATGCAAAAACACAAATTCTTGCCGCCGTCAGCGCATTCTCAGAAAAACTTATTAAAAATCAGCACTATGCTCGCATAGACACAACACTGCCGCACTTAGACCCGCGGCTTAGACTTGCTACCTGTAATACACCTCTCGACGTAAAACCAACATCTACACGAAAAAGGCTGGGTAGACTCACCTTAAAAATATCCTGTTTCGATCAAAAAAACTGGTCACTCCATGTTCCGCTAGAGTTAAAAGCGTATGAGGGTGTTATTGTTGCCGCTCGACCCATTCTAAGGGGGCAAATCATTACCGCCGGCAACCTTACGAAAGAAGATCGAGAGGTTACTCGATTAAACCAAGGGTATTTCTCGGAGCCTCACCTCATTGTCGGTTCCATTGCTAAACGTAACATTCCCACCCACCGTGTTATCCTCCCCCAATCCCTAAGCACGCCCAAGTTGGTCAATAAAGGGGAGCGCATTTCTATCCAAGCCATAGGCTCTGGCCTATCGATAAAAGCAATGGGAGTTGCACTGGTTGATGGCAGCCTAGGTGACCTAATACAGGTTAAAAACACTAAAACACAACGGATAGTGGAAGGTCGAATATCTGCCCCAGGGAAAATAACCATCAATTTATAACAGGTTACTCACTGTAAACATTCTGTTATAACAATGACTTATAACGACAACAAAGAATAACAGTACATATTTATAACGTTAACAACGACATAGTCGGCAAAAAAGAATAAGCAAGAAGTGCTAAAAATTTGTTATTTTTCATGAAAATATTAAACTTTATGCTAAAGCTTTGACTCAAGACGCCGATACAATTTATGAGTTAAAACAGTATTTTTTTGAGGCATTCGGAAATGAGTATGGAAATCAACGGGTTAAATACCAGTCCCGCCGGTAGCAACAAAGCTAAATCGGCCGGGCAAACCAGTAAAGCAGAAAGCAGTGGGAAACCTGATAACACATCAACACCTCCTGCGGCAAACAAAGAAACGGTTGTTATTAGCGCAGAGGCTAAGTCGCTTAGCAAACTGTCCGCAGAGGTGAACACGGAGGCCCCTATTGATCAGGCCAAAGTCGATGCCATTAAGGCGGCCATTAACGATGGGTCTTTTAAGCCAAACGTAGAAAGTATCGCCAATAAGCTTGTCGGCACGGACGACCTTTTCTAAATACGACGTCTTACATACGAATAGCACAAATAAAGAGCCGCACTACCGGTTGCCTACTGTACCTGTTTTACTCAAATTACATGTAGCGGCTCTTAACCTCCCCCCCTTATTCTCTCCAGCATTCCCTCCAGCCATATAAACACATCTAGTCGGCACACTCTTTGCTTTCTAATTTAGTAATTATTCTATTATGTTTTGGAGAGCCCTCATGGCAGCAAAAGTTGACCCCGCTCAAGCGCAATCACTATTAAAAATATTGGAGCAAGATCGCAACCTTAGCACCCATTTAGTCTCGCTATTAAAAGAAGAACGCGAATCTCTTGAGCTACGCCAATTCAAAACCTATAGCGATATATTGGCCCGCAAACAACGCACGTTAGTCGATCTTGAATCAACCGATGTTCAGCGACGCACACTGATGCAAGCTATGGGGTTTTCGGGGGATAACGAAGGGTTTCTGGCATTTTTGAAACTTATCCCCTATCAATGGCAAAAAAAGTTCACGTTGCTCTGGGATCAACTTACAACCAGCCTACAACAATGCGACAGTTTGAATAAGATTAATGGAAAGATACTCCTCCACTCGCAAATAGCCATTGACCGTTTAATGGGCTTGATGAAGGGCCACTCCCCTCAGCAAAGCATCTATACCAAAAGTGGACGCGCCGGTTCGCTTGAGTCTAACCGCTGCCTAGCCATGGCGTAGATTGCCGCCCCGGCAACCTTCTGCCGTATCTTTGCTACACTGATAACGTGATGATTAACTTATAATGATCAAATCCACCCCCTCGAATCAAGACAGACTTTATATGCAAATACCTTTCATTGGGCGCTTTTTATCAAAGGACGTTGATAACACCCCCAAACTGGGCTCTCAAAAAAACATTAACCACAATGCGAAAGCCATCGTTCGGCATTTAGGTGGCTTTGCACATGAAAACCACCTGATCACGGTACAAACCTGTAATGCCGATGGTTCTGTTAACAAAAAAGCCGGCATTGCACATTCCGGCATTATCACTCTTGATGAAAAAAAGAGAACCATTGCATTCGATCAGTTTTCTCCCAACATGCATGAGGAAAACTTAAAACAAGGAGACTTGCTTCATTTTTCACTCACCCATGAAGGCACCTATTGCCAGTTTAGCTGCGAGTACCAAAAGACCGTTAACACTAAATCGGGTTATGCCCATATTGTTAAATTCCCCCCTGGTATAGAGAACACCCAGTTACGCGATGCGTTCCGAGTTCGTATCAGCAACGCCACCCCCATTAAAATAAGCTTATTACATACCATAAACCCTGTAATTGCAGGCACCGTCGTGGATCTATCCGCCAAAGGGGTACGAATGAAATTGACAGGGCTTATCGAACCTAGGCCAAAACGGGGTGAGGATTATATCTCGTGTCAATTGGTGTTAACTGACGGTTATTCCATGCATAGCGGCGCAAAGTTAATGCACTGGATTTATGACACAAAAGATAAATGTACTTATCTTGGCATCAAGTTCATCGACATGGACGGTGCAAATGAGCGGATATTAAACCGCTACATCACCCAACTTCAACGTAAAGAAAAACACGGCGTAAAGATATAGATAGCAACGATATGACGACCGAATATATTAGCTATACAGCCCACCTAACAATCATTTAACCCCTCTAATAACTGAGGTGCATTGCGTTGAATATCGTCCCACGTATCAATATCCCAACGTTCTTCTAATAAACCATAGGTTTTTCCCGAGTGATTTGCACAATCAATCGACGATGCAAGCACCGTACTTTCACCCCATTGAACGTCTTTAAAAAAACCGTTATCTAAACCGTGAGAACCAATAAGAATATAACCACCATCATCTGCTGGACCAAAAACCATATCCTTATTTTCCAGCACGTCAAACGCTAGTGCCAAATACTGGTCGCACAGTGAAAAACAGTCACCTCCAACAATAACAACCTGGTCGGCCGTCATCAATCCACTCTCCATGGCAAACTGCATTCTCTCACCAAGGTCACTACCTTTCTGCTGAAACACGTCAATTCCATAACGTGCCGCATGTTCTTGAACAAATTCATGACGGGTATCTAGATCTACCCAAAACTGAACTGCAACGTCTTCATTCTTTCCAGCATAGCTTGCAACACATTGAATAACTTGCTCACACAAACGTGTATGAATAATCACGCTATTTAACAGTCCTACTTTAGGTATCAGCCGAGTTTTCACTTTACCTTCAATAGGGGCCTTAAAAAAAACCTGCACTAGCTTTTTTGTCACTCCTGATTTCACAAATAATATTTCCTGTGTAGCTCTTTGGGATCTTCACCTTTGTAATAGGCATAACGCAAACACCACATAAGCCAAATGGTCTTCCAGGTACCATTTTTTTCCCATCGACGACTGGAGGCTCCGATATTATTCGACTACGTTTACAAATCTCCACATCCTCCATAAGAGGCACATCGGCATAACCTTTTAGCTTTTCAAAAAACGGGCGTTTAAAAAACAGTGTTTGATCCCCTGTAGACACCCGAGTAAGCCGAGATCGCGTATTAATAAACCATGCAATAATATAAAACATTAACTGGTTACCTGACAGGGTTACGTCAAAACGCCCCCACTGAAGGTCGCTATCAATGAATTTTTGTATCTCAGATTCAAAATTAGTTGGCAATACTGTGTCGGCATGTAAAAAAACAAATACGTCACCTGAGGCTTCAGCTGCCCCAGCATTCATCTGTTTCGCTCGACCAGGGGCAGACGAGAGAACTTCATTTGCAAGTGGCCTGGATTTTTGAAATGTATCATCGGTACTACCACCGTCAACAACAACGATACTCCAACCTCGTTGACGTAACGCCTGCAACGGACGCAATATATTCTCTATATTGCCACCCTCATTTAATACCGGAATAATAAGACTACCAACACGCATCATTATTCAGCCAACGCGCCACCGCAACTACTTCCCTGCCCAGCGGTACAACCAAAACAATGATCAGCAACAACAACGGAGTGCCCTTCTAGACCTTGCCCTTCTGCACTCTGCTCTAATACCTGAGTAAGTGTAAGCGGTTGGTTATCTTTTTCTATCGGTAATAACAACATCTGATTAAAATCACAATCAAACACATTACCTTCCCAGTCGACGCTAAGCGTGTTTCGACACATGATGTTTGCTAAATTAGCCGATGAGTAATTGTCACGCAGCAACGTCATATATTCTTCGAACTGCCCTTTGGATATCAACATACTACCAAACCGGCTAATGGGCATATTGGTAATGGTTAACAGACCATCAAATTCTATGTCGTATATATCACCCAACTCTCTTTTATAATCTTGTGCTAATGCTGCTTGTGGCGGTGGCAGAAAAGGGCCGCCAGGGTTATATACCAAATCTAATGCTAACGAAGCACCATTTTTCTCGTCATCATCGCTCATCTTAACGCCCTTGCCGTAACCTAGAGCGTTGAGTTTTTGTAACCCTTCAATAGAAGACTCAAAAACACCCTTGCCCCGCTGACTATCGACATTGTCTTCGGTATAACAGGGTAATGACGCAACAACATTCACTTTGTACTCAGCCAAAAACTCGGCGAGGTCTTCATACCCAGGTTCATTGAGAATGGTTAGATTGCAGCGATCAATGACCTTCACCCCTAACGCTCTAGCCGCTTTGACTAAACGTCGAAACTCTGGGTTCATCTCCGGAGCCCCGCCCGTGAGATCCAGCACCTTTACCTTCAACTCGCGTAACACATCTATTACGGTATCCACCATTGACGCACTCATGAGCTCCGTACGTTTTGGCCCCGCATTCACGTGGCAATGGGTGCAACTTAGGTTACATAAGTAACCTAAGTTAACTTGTAATATTTCCAATTGTGCACGTTTAATAGAGGGGAAATCAGTGGAGCTTTTAAACAATAACGGTTTGGTATCTAACATAAGGTATGGTCTGTTTTGGTCGTCGATCTACATCACGTTCTAGATCACGTTTTAGATCGTAAAGTCGATCAGGTTAAGTCGAATATGACCATAAATTGCTAGTCCAGTTCAAGCATTTTCTATGAATACCAAGAGGAAAACAAAAAGAGCCCTTAATTTGCATTAAAGGGCCCTTTTTTTATGAACAACTGTAAGAATAGAGAATTTCAAACGACCAATATCAGGCCCACGCTACTCTATAGCGACAATTCAGTGAAACGCTGTAGGTGATAATCCGCGTTACCGAACAGGGTATTAATCATATTGATACGTTTAAGGTACATGCCAATGCTCATCTCATCGGTCATTCCCATGCCGCCATGAATTTGAACCGCCTCGTGGGCTACAGCTTGACCTGAAATACCAACCTGATATTTAAGTGCTGCAATATTTTTTACTGCGCCTTCATCCCCAGCGGAATATGACAATACAGCACGTAACAATAGCGACTTACATTGCTCATGCGCTGTAAACATATCAACCATTCGATGTTGCAACGCCTGGAAGCCACTAATCGCCACACCAAACTGCTTACGTTCTTTGGTATAAGCCACAGTATCCTTGTAAAGCTTCTCCATAGAACCAACCGCTTCGGCACACAAAGCGAGCATGGCTTCATTTGCTACACGATCAATAACCGATGCCGCGCTACCCTCTTCTCCTAATAAAGCGTCACTATTAACCTGTACATTAGTGAACTGCACTTCTGCTGCCCGCTGGCCATCTAGCGTTCGTGTTGCTTTAATGCTTACGCCTTCCGTATTTACAGGAACGAGCAACAACGTAATCCCATCATTATCCAGAGATTCACCAGACGTTCTCACTGACACGATCAACAGATCAGCAGACGCACCATGTAACACTAAGCTCTTATTGCCGTTAATCACATAACCTTGAGCATTTTTCTCGGCTTGGGTAACAACATTATGTAAATCAAAGCGTGCCTGTGATTCATTGTAGGCAAAGGCTATTTTTTTCGAACCATCAATAATGCCCGTTATCAATTCGGCTTGTTGGCTTTCATTCCCCGCTTTTGCCAGCAAACCTCCTGATAAAACAACCGATGAGAAGTAAGGTTCAACCACAAGACCTTTACCAAACTCTTCCATCATAATCATCATTTCTACCGGGCCACCACCGATACCACCTTGTTCTTCGGTGAAGGGCACACACAACCATCCCAGTTCCGCAAAGGTCGACCAGTTCTTTTCACTATAACCAGCATCTGATTGGCTGTTTTTTTGTCGTGCTTCGTAGCTATATTCATTTTGTATAAATTTGGCAACACTGTCTTTTAGTAACGTTTGCTCTTCAGAAAAATCAAAATTCATAATATATCTCTTGTGCAAATTGCATTTAATGCGTAGGTATTTCGTAGATGCTGTAGACCGTTCAGTGTTCAGTATCCCCTTTCAGAAATCGCAAAAGATCGCATCCATGCGTGCTCGACTGCGGCGTCCGTGCCGCAGTCGTTTCTGAAAGGGGATACTGAACACTTCACTGATAGCAAGAATCAAATATCCACCAATCGAATATTCCTACAACCCTAAAACCATCTTGGCGATAATGTTTTTCTGAACTTCATTTGAGCCACCATAAATCGTACTGGCTCGGCCGTATAAGTATTTGGCCGATGCTACCCAACTCATATCGTTGCCAATCGCTTCGCCATCGTTAATAACATGGGCGTAATGACCACAAGCTTCTATCGTTAGCTCCGATACGGCTTGTTGTATTTCAGTGCCTCGGATTTTTAAGATAGAAGACTCGGGGCCGGGGGCACCACCTGCGGAGACTGATGCAATCGCCCGCAACTCGGTATATTCCAGAGCCATCAAGTCGATTTCTACTTTTGCAATTTTAGCGGTAAACAGTGGATCATCCGCTAATACACCGGCTCCAACCTTTTCCTGCGCGGCAAATTCTTTTAGCTTTTGAAGACCTTTTTTGGACTGGGCGACACCAGCAATCGCGGTACGCTCATGGGTTAACAATACTTTGGCGTATGTCCAACCTTTGTTTTCTTCACCGATGCGATTTTCAACCGGTACTCGCACATTATCAAAGAACACTTCATTTAATGTGTGTTGATTATCAATAGTATCGATTTTTCGTACTTCTACGCCTGGTGTTTTCATATCGATTAATAAAAACGAAATACCTGCTTGGCGCTTACCTTCTGAGCTGGTTCTTACTAAACAGAAAATCCAGTCTGCATCTTGAGCATACGTCGTCCAGATCTTTTGGCCGTTTACCACATAATGATCACCGTCTAGCTCTGCTTTGGTTTGTAATGCCGCTAAATCAGAACCTGCACCCGGCTCGGAATAACCCTGACACCACCACACATTACTTTCCAAAATATCCGGTAAAAAGCGTTTCTTTTGTTCATCACTGCCAAACGTATAAATAACCGGCGCTACCATTTTCAAACCAAATGGGATTACCGACGGCGCGCCAGATTCGGCACACTCATTTTCAAAAATGTACTTTTGTGTGATAGTCCAACCTGTGCCACCAATTTCCGCAGGCCAATTCGGGGCCACCCAGCCTTGCTTATGCAGGATTTTTTGCCATTTCACCATAATATCAGGATCGACCTCTCCCCCGGTATAACCACGGCGAATCTCATCCGTAACATTTTCGGAAAGAAATGCCTTTACCTCTTTTTGAAAAGCAATATCTTCCGGTGTAAATTGTATATCCATTGAGAGCCTCTTTAATGATCAATAACGGGAAGTCGATAACACTCGACAACAGTAGTCTATATTTATAAATCAGGCTATTAACGCATTAAAGAGTGGAATATGACAAAGCGACAGGCTAGAATCGTCAGCTGTCAAGAAAGCCCCTGTAGCTCAGCTGGATAGAGCGGCCCCCTCCTAAGGGGCAGGTCGGACGTTCGAATCGTCTCGGGGGCACCATTTCCCATATAAATCAGACAGTTAGACTACCCATCAAGTAACCTGATTTTGTGTACGCGCCCAAGTTAAGGCCTTATTAAGCCCCTCTTAGATCTGACTTCCAAAACAATATATACTTACAAAATACACGATGTAATATACATATAGGGTTTGGGATTTGGTCAACAAAATAACACGTCCTCGTATTTATATTTGGGATCGTTGCTTCTTAAAACAAGACTTGTCACTCGTACTGGAACGTAACGAATCTCCATATCGCCGGCTATCGATAACTATAATAATTTCCACTGGAAAACCATTCGCTGTTAAGCGTGAGAATAATGAAATTTTAACATTGCAGGGTGCCATTCTAGGCCCCAATGTAGAACGAACCAACATTTACGCAGAAGACTCCGATCTCACTATCATAGATGCCTTTATCACGACCACAGCGTATAAAGACTTAATGCAATGCATCGGGCCTAATGATACCAGGGCGCTACAATACGATGAACTGGCAAAAACCCAAGAATTATGTCGACAGAGTTTTTTTAAAGAACTATCCATTGATGATGCTTTCACTCTATTTAACGCTGTTATTTATTCACTTTGCAATCATGATATATCAACACCAACTCTAGACCCTAGAATCGGAAATATTATTGATATTGTAGAGCAGTCTAGAGCGGATGAACTCACGATAAGCATCCTGGCCGAAAAAGTAAATTTATCAGAATCCCGGCTACGATCCCTCTTTAAAAGAGATATGCATTGTACTTTGTCACAGTACATACGAAGTGTATCATTTTGGAAAAGCATTCCTTTACTAGCCCAGGGAATGAACTTTACAGAAGTCGCTCATGAGTCAGGCTTTCACGACCTGGCCCATTATAGCCGAACGGTTTCAGAGGTAATGGGAGTATCACCAAGCAATATCAGTAAGCAACTAGACATTTTTTTCTAGTGAAATAAAGTCAAATCGATCTCATATAAGCGATCCATACAAGCGCCTACCTTCACTTCCTATTAAGATCTACAACAGTTTAACGAAGCTCTGCTTCAGGTTGCCAGTAATTATATAATTAGGAATGGAGATATTGATGGAATCTACTATTTGTAACGGGATCCCTGTTTATTATAAGACAGTACCAGCAAGAAGTGCGTCGCCAAGCCCTTTTACGATTGTTCTACTACATAATGCGGGAACTGACCATACTATATGGTCAGCTGTTACCGATATATTGTCCGAAAAGCACTCTGTAATCCAAATGGACTGGCCTGGTTATGGTAAGCAGCGAACCGAGCTTCAGCAGCACGGTCTTGCTGATTATGCAGATATCTTATCAATCTTTATCAAGGAAAATAAGCTCACATCGGTTGTCCTAGTAGGTAATTGCCTTGGAAGTGGTGCGGCTTTGGAATACTGTACCCGCGTAAAAGGCGAAGGCATTCATTCAATGATTCTCTTTAATGTTCTGCTGCCCCGTACATTAGGATTAATGGGTCGTTTTTTCTATCATTGGGCTAACTCACCACTGAACATGCTTTACAATGGCGTAAGGAAAACCCTATCTACGCCTAAACCTATGGCGAACGTTGCAGTCAAATACCAAATTAAGAAACCTAAACTTGTACCCAATGAAACTATAAATCATCTAAAAGATCTTAATACTGACCCCGAAAACATACAGAACCTGGGGCTCCTGATCGAATCGTTGTATAAATCAAACCACTTAAATAGTATAAAAATGCCCAACTACTTTCCAAAAACAATGATTGTTTGGGGTGATAAAAATAGGGTCTTACCTTGGAAAAAGGGCAAGAGTTTCGTTAATGATTTTGGTCCAACGGAGCACACCGTTTTAAATGGAGGTCACCTCGTCATGCTAGAACAAGCGAAAAAAAGTGCTGATATAATCCTAAAGACTGTTGCGACACATTAAACTTTTCTGAATATTGTGCCCCTTATCTAAGGAAGTGACTGGACGTCAATATAGTCTCGGGGGCACCATTTTTTTACCATTACAACTATCAGTGAATGCTAAAAACCTGACAGTACAATCTTCCCCCTAGATTTTCCCGACTCTAATAAAGCATGAGCCTTAATGAGATTATCGGCATTAATGACTCCCCACTCGTTGACAACCGTCGACTGTATATCTCCGTCATCTACCATCGTTGCAACGCTTGACAATAACGTGTGTTGCTCAGACATGTCCTCTGTTTCAAATAAGGAACGGGTAAACATAAGCTCCCAACAAATAGATACGCTTTTACGCTTAAACGGCATAATATCAAAAGTTTCAAGGTCATCTATGACGCCGAGCTTACCCTGCGGTGCAATGATTTCGATAATCTCCGTTAAGTGATTACTCGTATTGGTTAAGCTTGCAATGTATTTGACCTGCTCTACACCAATTCGAGACAATTCTTCTGATAACGGCCTGCTGTGATCAACAACATGATCAGCACCGAGTGAAGACACCCATTCTTTCGTTTCTGGCCTAGACGCTGTCGCAATAACGGTTAACTGCGTGAGTTTTTTTGCTAATTGAATCATGATTGATCCAACACCTCCTGCTGCGCCGACAATCAATAATTCACCGGTACTTTCAGCAGAAATATTCAGCCTATCAAACAAGTAATGCCGCTGCCTTAACAAAACTCAACGACTCTGGCATCTTGGCAACAATTCTTTCATCCACTAAATGATATTCAGCGTTAGCCCCCGTCCGATTAATCGCACCCGCATACCATACCTTATCGCCGGGCTTGAATGAGGTGACATTTTCCCCCACTGATTCCACAACACCAGCTGCATCCCAACCCAGTATTTTGAAATCCTTGTTATCTGAGCTAACCGTACGCCGAATTTTGGTGTCAATAGGATTAACCGAAATAGCCTCTACGCGCACCAATACATCACGGCCAATCGCATCGGGTTTGGGTATTTCAATATCAACCAATGCACCAGCATCACTAACAAAAGAAGATTTATGGTAACCAACTGCTTTCATACCTATTTTCTCAAAGTGGGATATTAGATAACAACCGACTTACCATCAACAATTCAAGAGCGGTCGGTCTCAGCAATACCTTACACCGCTTTACTGCTATTTACACCGCCTTCCCTCAACGACACGATTAAAGCGCCAAATAGTTATCAATACCGTTAATTTTATCTTCTGGATGGTGATTCACATAAATCACCGACGTTTCACTGCCCGCACAAATTTTTTCAATCAACGCTAACACTAGCTGTCGGTTCATATCATCCAAACCAAGACAAGGTTCATCCAATATCAGTAACGGTGGATGTTTCACCATTGCTCGAGCGATTAACAATAGGCGTTGATCTCCGTAGGACAGCTTGTTAAATGGCTGATCCGCTCGGTCAGACATACCCAGTAAAGCCAACCACTGATCGGCAATACTCTTCTGTGCGTCGGTAGACTTACTGTACAGACCGATACTGTCGTAAAAGCCAGAAATAATGACATTTCGAATACTGGTGCCAACCCGGTATTCCCACTGCAACGCAGTAGATACATAACCTATAAATTGTTTGATTTGCCAAATACTCTCACCACTGCCCCGCTTAAAGCCAAAAACAAAAATATCATTCACATAACATTGCGGGTGATCTCCGGTGATCAGCGATAATAACCCCGTCTTTCCGCTACCGTTGGGGCCACTAAGCTGCCAGTGTTGATTGGGTTCAATTGTCCAACTCAAATCACTGATCACTTTCTTTTCATCATATTTAATCGTGATATTGTTGAGACGCACTAACGGCTGCTCTGGATCTAAACTCGGAATGGCATTTTCCGAATCAGCAGCGGGAATAGTGAGATCGGTTGTTTTCAAGTGCAGTAATTGATAAAGCTCAGCATAAGCCTTGGCATCATCACGGCGAACTTGATGTTGTAACGTACCTTTTTCAACATAGGCAATATCGGTAATAAAACCTGGAAACTCATCAAAACGATTAAGCACCATCACCATCGGTACAGTATCGATAAGTGTTACTAAATGCTGTTGTAACATTGCTAATGTATTAACATCTAATCCGTCAAAAGGCTCATCTAACACTAATAAATCAGGTTTACTTGCTAGCGCTCGAATCAACATCACTTTACGCGATTCGCCGGTGGAGAGCTTCCTAAAGGATCGGTCAAGCAGCAATTCAAGGCCAAACTTTTCAATTAGCTGTTCCGCTAACTCAGTATCCTGACAATCTTCATACAGAATTTCCCGTACTGGTGTACCCTCTGAGATGACGTCCATAATATCGGCGTCATCTTTTCTACGCTCGGCATCAATCAGCTCTGCTTGAGCTTCAAATGAAACCAACCCCACCCTTGCAGGCAACCCTTCCACTGTTCCCGAAAGACATTCAGCACCGTTGTTAATAACACCTGCAAGAATCGCTGCTAGTGCGGATTTTCCTGCGCCGTTGGTTCCGGTAATAACCCAATGCTGCTGAGCCTCAATTTGCCAGTTGATATCGGTTAATTGAAAACGATCATCAAAATTTACGGTGAGGTTTTCTAAGCGAATAGGTGAGCAATGCGTCATAAGAATCAGGCTTTCAGTAAGGGTTATTTGTGTTGTTGCTAAATAGTTGTTCAATAGTAGCTTGATAAAAAGCGAAAAAAAAGGCTGAGATCACAACCTCAGCCTTTTTAATAGTGCATATAACAGCTAGAAGCAGCTAATTACACACTGCTTTTAGCTAAACTTACACTATACGATTTTCTTCATATCAGCCATGTGGCCACGAAGTACAGAACCAATCGCTTCAACAGGGTGGCTACGAAGTGCTTCGTTAACTTCAATCAAACGGCCGTTATCAACACCGTTATCTTCAACATTCAAACCACGACCAATGACGTCGGTTTTGATATCTTTCATAAAGTCAGCCAACAAAGGCAAACAAGCATGGTTATACAGGTAACAACCGTATTCAGCAGTATCAGAGAT